>Ga0222716_10001468_pt1 | contig 19716 bp, 18 predicted proteins | sample C33_13DmetaG_FD_165044 | JGI IMG/M metagenome (GOLD analysis project Ga0222716, IMG submission 165044) | Estuarine water microbial communities from San Francisco Bay, California, United States - C33_13D | ecosystem: Environmental > Aquatic > Marine > Unclassified | place: USA: California... | reverse complement strand
GGAATTAAATGACTGAAGACACCGATATTTTTTTCCACGAAAGAAAAGATTTTATCGATAATATTGCGACTAAGTCTTTTAATACTGTAGTCTCGTATCAGAGAGACATAAAATCATTTGTAGACTATCTAAGTAAAGAAAATATTCTCAGGCTGAATGATGTGAACTCTAAGTGGGTCCAGAAGTATGCCGCCACTTGTCATAAACAAGGACTGAGCGGCAGAACTATTGCCAGGCGTGTTTCTGCAGTGAAAGCATGGTTCCGGTATTTACTCAAAACTGGAGTCGTTAGCGAAAACCCTGTTGTAGGAATTAATGTGCCGAAAAACCGTCAGCGACTTCCTCGGGTACTAGACGTTGATCAAATGAATTCTTTACTTCGTGGGGACGCAAATTCGATTTATGATAAGCGTGATCTAGCGATGTGGGAACTTTTATATTCTAGTGGCTTGAGAGTGTCCGAACTAGTCTCTACGGATATCGCAGATGTTGATTTGGCTGCGCAGGAAATAAGAGTTCTTGGTAAAGGGAACAAACAGAGGGTAGTGCCTATTGGTAGGTTGGCTCTTGGTGCGATTGCTATATGGTTTTCTGTGCGCTCAACGTTCCAAACATCTGGGGATGAAGTAGCATGCTTTTTAACGCATAACGGCCGTCGTATGACTTCTCGTAATATACAGCTACGTTTGAGGCGCTGGGCCAAAAAGTTTGGGTCAGATGAAAGTGTACATCCTCATATGCTGCGACATTCTTTTGCGAGTCATATGCTTGAATCGTCGGGTGATCTGAGGGCTGTCCAAGAGCTATTGGGTCATTCTAATATCAGTACCACGCAGGTTTACACGCACTTGGATTTTCAACATTTAGCAAATGTTTATGATGCGTCACATCCCAGAGCTAAGAGACGCAGCAGCTAACTGGTAGAAGCACTCAAGGCTTGTACTACTTGGTGTATAATAATTCTTTTTGGTCTGGGAGTTAGGTTGACTATGTTTCACGGGACTACTATTTTAAGTGTCCGAAGAGGAGCATCTGTGGTGATTGGTGGTGATGGTCAAGTGTCCATGGGTGATACAGTTTTGAAAGGTAATGCGCGTAAGGTTAGAAGGTTGTACCAAGATAAAGTGCTTGCAGGCTTTGCCGGAGGAACAGCAGATGCATTTACCTTATTCGAGCGATTCGAATCTAAATTGGAGGCACACAGTGGGAATTTGATGCGGGCTTCTGTTGAGTTGGCGAAAGATTGGCGTACTGACAGAATGTTGAGGCGCCTTGAGGCTATGTTAATAGTAGCTGACACCGAGCACTCTCTGATCGTTAGTGGTACGGGTGACGTGATCGAGCCAGAAAATGATATTTTAGCTATAGGTTCTGGAGGCTCTTATGCCCGCGCGTCTGCTCAAGCACTACTCACTGAGACGAGTCTTGAAGCGGAGGCTATTGTGCGGCGTTCTTTATTAATTGCTGGTGAGATTTGTGTGTATACAAATGATCGCCTTGTTTTAGAAAGTTTAAGCATTGGGAAGTAATTTTGGATCAAAAAAATAATCTTTCGCCGCAAGAAATCGTGACTCATCTGGATAAGCACATAGTTGGGCAAGAAGACGCTAAGCGCGCAGTAGCCATTGCTTTACGAAGTAGGTGGCGTCGCATGCAAGTTGACGAAAGCTTGCGAGAAGAAATCACTCCTAAAAATATTTTAATGATTGGTTCGACTGGAGTCGGCAAGACTGAGATCGCTCGGAGGCTAGCGAAACTCGTAGATGCGCCATTTATTAAAATAGAGGCTACTAAGTTTACTGAAGTTGGGTACGTAGGTAGAGATGTTGAGTCGATAATTAGAGATTTATCAGAAATTGCGGTGGATCTAGTTCGAAAAGAGGCGATTAAGGGTGTGCATACAAAAGCACTAGATGCTGTTGAAGAAAGAATATTAGACGCTCTATTGCCTTCTCAAATGGTGGGCGATAAGACTAATAGTGATGCTGTTAATTCCGATACCAGACAGAAGTTTAGAAAAATGCTGCGAGAGGGAAAGATTGAAGATAGAGAAATAGAGCTAGAAGTTGCCACCCCAAAGGTTGGTATGGAAATCATGACTCCCCCAGGGATGGAGGAGATGACATCTCAGCTAGAAGGAATATTCCAGAGTATCGGCTCAGGGAAAAGTCAAGCGAGGCGAGTGACCATAGCCGCGGCCCGCAAGATTCTGGTGGAAGAAGAGGCCAGCAAACTAATAAACGAGGATGAGATCAGGCTTTCGGCAATTACTAAGTTAGAACAAAATGGGATAGTTTTTATTGATGAAATTGACAAGGTGGCACGGCGTTCAGATTCCTCTGGCCCAGATATTTCCAGAGAGGGAGTTCAGCGTGATTTGTTGCCGCTAGTTGAAGGTTCTACAGTGACCACAAAATACGGACCGGTGAAAACAGATCATATTCTTTTCATTGCATCCGGAGCGTTTCATTTTTCTAAACCATCCGATCTCATCCCTGAATTGCAGGGAAGGCTCCCTAATAGAGTGGAACTCAAAACATTAAGTGTGGGTGACTTTGTAAGAATATTGACCGAGCCGGATGCTTCGTTATGTCGTCAATATACCGCACTTCTCGCTACTGAAAATGTCAACCTAAGTTTTTCGGACGATGCTATAGAAAAAATAGCTTATTTCGCTCATGATATAAATGAAAAAAGTGAAAATATAGGCGCGCGGCGTCTTTACACGGTAATGGAAAAGCTACTAGAGGCGGTCTCCTATACCGCGACTGATATGGGCGGACAAAGTATTTTGGTCGATGTCGATTACGTGCAAACTCATATCGGGCATTTGGTCGGGGACTCTGATCTATCGAAGTACATCCTTTAGATTATGTCTAAATATTACCCTACGAATATCGAACTGCGAAAAAAATCGCGTCTATTAGTGGTCACTTTTGAGACTAGCGAAAAGTTCCAATTATCTTGCGAGTTTTTGAGAGTGTTCTCTCCTTCTGCTGATGTTAAAGGGCATAGTCCTAGCCAAGCTGTACTACAGATTGGAAAGGAGGACGCAGAAATTACTGAGATTGAGCCGATAGGTAACTATGCGATCAGATTAATTTTTTCGGATGGGCATGACACGGGATTATATACTTGGGATTACCTTTACGAGTTAGGGTCTAAGATGGATCTATATTGGTCAAACTATTTAAATGCTCTCGATGCGGCTGGTCATGTGAGAAAGATCATATGACCGGAGGTAGAAATAGTATTAAAAAACCCCGCGATACTGACGGAGGATCGTTCGGGTTTGAGCAAGTATCTTTTGACGAGAAAGCTAGGCGTGTCCGAGATGTATTTAATTCCGTCTCGGCTAAGTATGATTTGATGAATGACGTGATGTCATTGGGTTTTCATCGGTGGTGGAAGACCTACGCGGTAGAAATACTTGAAATTGAGGCAAATCAAAAAGTATTAGATCTTGCGGCAGGTACAGCAGATATAGCCCACCGATTGCTTCGGGTTGGCTTAGAAAATCTGGAAGTTCATTGTAACGATATTAATTATGACATGTTGTCCAAAGGACGGGATCGAATGCTTGATAAAGGACTGCATAGGCCTTTGAAATATATTCAGTCAGATGGCGAAAACTTGCCGTATCAAAGTAATTTTTTTAATCGTTCAATCGTTAGCTTTGGGTTACGAAATATGAATCGAAAAGATGCTGCGCTAACAGAAATCTTCCGCGTTTTGGCTCCAAATGGCAAGCTTGTGATATTAGATTTTTCGCGAGTGAAGCCTCCAATAATGCGGAAATTACACCGACTATACACCTTACGTGCTCTACCTGTTTTGGGTAAGCTAGTGGCGGGAGATTCGGAGAGCTATAAGTATTTGGGCGAGTCAATAGAAGTACATCCTGATCAAGATGCGCTTGATTTTATGCTTATAAAGTCAGGATTTCGTGAGGTTAAACACTATAACTTAATGGGTGGTGTAGTTGCGGTCCACGTTGGTTGGAAGGTCTAACTGAGACTCTAGTTCAATGATTGAAATTGAAAGTTCTGTTTCTAGGCAAATCTCGAAACTTCTGCAAAAGTGCCTTGATATGGATGAAAGTTCTGACGAGGTTATTGTTGCGCTTAATAACAGTTGTCTGCACGTCCGAGTAGATCCTCCGGAATTGTTGATAGAAATAACATTTAGAAATGGTCAAATAGCTCTGAGATTCGCAAATACCAGAGAGCCAGATGTAACTGTTACCGGAAAGATCTCTGATTTTTTTATGCTCTTGAAGGCGCACATGGATAGCGCACCGCTGGCGTCCGGAACGGTTAATGTGGAGGGTGATCTAGGGGTTGCACAAAAGATCCAGTCATTATTCTCAAACCTGCAGATTGACCTCGAAAGTACTTTGTCTCGGTTTTTGAACCCCGTTCTTGCGCATCAAATATATTTGTTTATTTCTACAGGTTCCTCAGGAATGGCTAAAAATTGTGAGAAGATGGGGAATGATCTAATCGATTATTTGCGGTATGAGTCTACTCTGATAGCGAAGAGAACAGAATTTAGAGACCTCAAGGGCGACATATCGAATCTTTGCGATCGATTAGAGAATTTTGAATCTCGTATAAATATCGCCAATAGGTAGTTGGGTTGAGTTAGATGAAAATAGGTCAAATATATCGAATTATTGGGATACAGCGCGTTTTAATTCGCCACGGATTCGATGAGCTGATTCTATCTATTCCCTATCTGACACCTATAAAGTTGGTCAGGTATTTACTACCTTGGAATTGGTTAGGCAGGACATATAAACCTCGAGGTGAACGGATTCGTTTGGTTTTAGAAGAGCTAGGCCCGATTTTTGTAAAGTTTGGGCAAATATTATCCACAAGGCGAGATCTGATTCCAGATGACATTGCGATAGAATTGCGCAATTTGCAAGATAACGTGGCAGCTTTTCCAGGGGAGGAAGCGGCTCGTATCGTAGAAGTTGCGCACGATAAGAAATTAGGCGATCTATTTCTAGACTTTGACAGAGAACCTCTTGCGTCAGCGTCCATAGCGCAAGTACATGCTGCACAGCTTCTGGATGGTAAGCAGGTTATTGTCAAAATTGTTAGACCAAACTTACTAAAGACTATACGACAAGACATTTCGTTAATGCGCGCCATAGCCACGATTGGCGAGCGTTACTGGGGTTTAGGCAAACAATTGAAGTTAAGCTTGATAGTGAGTGAGTTTGAAAAAACTATTTTAGATGAACTTGATATGATGCGAGAAGCCGCAAATGCTTCGCAACTTAGACGGAATCATGAGAACTCAGATATCTTATATGTCCCCCAGATTTATTGGCCGTTAACACGTCATGATGTTTTAGTTATGGAAAGAGTCGATGGGTTAAATATTAGTAACAGGGATAAACTGCTTTCGGCCGGCGTAGACTTAAAAACTTTAGCGGAACAAGGTATCGACTTGTTTTTTAGTCAGGTTTTTCGAGATAACTTTTTTCACGCTGACGTGCATCCAGGAAATATGTTCGTTATAGCTGATGAAGGCAACAGTAAGAGCAAGGTCGCACTCGTAGACTTCGGGATAATGGGTTCGTTAAGTGACTTTGATCAGAGGTATCTAGCAGAAAATTTTTCGGCATTTTTAGCGAAGGATTACCGCCGAGTAGCCCAATTACACGTGGAGTCAGGTTGGGTACCTTCTTCAACTAGGGTAGAGGAATTTGAATTTGCTATTCGAGCTGTCTGCGAGCCTATTTTTGACAGGCCACTTAAAGACGTCTCAGTTGGTGATTTATTATTACGTTTATTTCAGACAGCGCAACGTTTCGATATGGAGATTCTACCGCAATTACTTCTGTTACAGAAAACTCTAGTTAACATCGAGGGCATTGGACGTGAACTTTATCCGGAACTAGACCTATGGAATGCTGCAAAACCCTCGCTAGAAAACTTCATGCGCGATAGGGTAGGGCTCAAGAGTATTATAAATTCTTTAGAAGAAAATTCTCAGCGTTGGGTGACGCAGTTGCCAGAAGTACCTACTGCTATTTTCGACCTACTAGAGCAGACTAGGGCTGGTCGGTTACAGATTAATACTTACGATTCAAGTCTAAAGACGATAAAGAACGAAATTCGGTTGTTACGCAAAAAGCTCACTTTTACTGTTGTTGGAGCATGTCTTGTATTGGCTGCCATGATCTTACATAGCTTTGGAGTTGGGCTTGAAAAAATATCTGGCTCTGTTTCTCTCTTCAATATTTTTGTTGGCGGTTGTGGTGTTTTGGTGTTGACGATTGCGACGTTTGGTAGGCGCTGATAAGGCGTTAACAAGGGCGAGATAATCTTACTAGATTTTTACTCAAGTTCAATAAATGTCGAGCCAGTCATTTCTTCTGGAATAGGTATAGTCATAAGCGACAGCACCGTAGGTGCGATGTCAACTAGGCTTCCTTTCTGTACTTGTGCTTTGCGATTGCCCACATAGATGGCCGGCACCAAGTTGTTTGTATGCGCTGTGTGAGGAACATCCGAGGCTTCACTTGTCATTTGTTCTACATTCCCATGATCTGCAGTGATCAGCACATCGACATTATATGTTTTGCTTATTGCCAGTACCTTTCCTAAGCACTCGTCAAGTGCTTCTACTGCTTTTATGGCTGCGGGAAAATTACCGGTATGACCCACCATGTCCGCATTTGCGTAATTGCATATGATAGCGTCATATTTCTCACTAATTATCGCTTCAATTAATTTTTCGGTTACTTTATGCGCCGACATCTCGGGCTTTTCATCATAGGTAGTTACGTCAGGTGATGGCACTAGAATACGATCCTCACCTGTCGCCGGCACTTCAAGCCCTCCGTTAAAGAAAAAAGTTACGTGAGCATATTTTTCAGTTTCTGCTATTCGCAGTTGTTTGAGCCCATGATTGGAAATTACAGTCCCTAGGGAATTAGTTAGCTCAACCGGTTTATACAATACGGGGAGATTAAAATTCTTTTTGTACTCGGTCATCGTCACGAAATTTTCAGAATTTATTCGGCTTTTTCGTGTGAATCCTTTAAAGCCCTCTTGGCTGAAGGCCTCTGTAAGTTGTCGGGCCCTGTCGGCCCTAAAATTGGAAAAAATCACTAAATCTTCCGCATCTACCTGCACGTTGGATTTTCCTGTTTTGCAGATTAAGGTTGGCGAAACAAATTCATCACTTTCGCCGCGGCGATAAGCTTCTGTAATGGCATCAGTAGCGGACCGTTCATTAAACTTTCCTATACCTTCATTGATTAAATTATACGCTTCTTCTGTTCTATCCCAATTAGCATTTCGGTCCATTGAGTAAAACCGACCAATAAGCGATCCTATTCTGGCTTCGGGTATGTTCGAAAGATGATTTTCTAAATTTATGATAAAAGACTGGGCACTTTTTGGGGGCGTGTCTCGACCATCGAGACTCAAATGTAAGATTATTTCTTTAACGCCTTTTTTTGATGCGGCTTTTATTAGAGCGAGGATATGGTCCTGATGACTGTGGACACCCCCATTAGAAAGTAAACCAATGATATGCAGTTTTTTCTTTCGATACGTCAAATCCCTAAGTGAGTCGACTAGCACAATATTCTGATCGAATGTTCCGTTTTGGATTGCGTTGTTTATACGAGATAGATCTTGGTCTAGCAGTCGTCCTGCGCCCATATGCATATGACCAACTTCGGAATTTCCCATCTGACCGTCTGGTAGGCCAACATCTTCCCCAGAACACGTTAGGAGCGTACGTACCTCAGATTTCCATAGTTGGTCCCATACCGGGGTAGCCGCACAACTAATAGCATTATTATCGGCGGCCTCCCTGTGGCCCCATCCGTCAAGGATTACAAGTAGTATTGGATGTACAGTTTTTGACATTCTTAGACGCAACTACCGATTGAAGTTTTCTCACATATTATTTCTATCATAACAAAATTTTGTGGCGCACTCGCATTACTTTCCCTACACTTATGGGCCTAATAATATATTTGGCTCAATATGGAACAACTATCTGAATTTGTCATTAATCATTGGATATTAGTAACTTTATTTTGCGTAATGTCCAGTTTGCTACTGTCTAGCTTCCTCAACCAGGTGCCTAGCTTCACACCTGGTGATGCAATAATAGCGGTTAATAGAGGAGAGTGTTCAATTGTTGACGTTAGGTCTGTTGACCAGTTCAAAAAAGGACATATTGGTAACGCCATCAATTTGCCGTTGGCAGACATCACGAATTCAGGTGAGCAACTTAAGAAACTTAAGAAGAAACGAGTTATTGCGTGTTGTGATGCGGGAAACTTGAGTAAAGCGGCTGTCAAAGAGCTTAGAAAACAGGGCTTCACAGATGCTCTAATATTGAAAGGTGGGTTAAATGCTTGGAAAGCTTCTAATTACCCTTTAAAAGGGTCACGATGATGCTTACACGAGGATGGTAGTCATGACTAAGTCTTTTTCCGTAATGGTGGTAGGAGCAGGAGCATGGGGCACGGCTATTGCGTCAGTATTCGCGCGAGGAGGGAATGAGACATTTCTTTGGGATCGAGATAGGAGTACTATTAACTCGATCCAGTGTTCGGGTTCTCACCCAAAATTCTTTAAAGGTAAAAAATTAGACTCGGCTATAGAGTTAGTTTCTCAACTAGGGAACGAGTTAAGTATCGACTATATTATTTTTGTAGTGCCGTTTCAGAAACTACGAAGCGCAATGGTGACGATTCATGAGAGTGGAGTGCAGTTTAGTGGAGTGGTTTGTGCAAGCAAAGGATTGGAATTAGTGTCCAACGCACTTGCCCACCAAATAGCTAGTGACGTGTTCGGGGCATCGGTTCCATTTGCGCAAATTTCTGGGCCGAATTTCGCGTCCGAGGTGTTTGATGAAAAACCTGCGGCGGTCGCTGTTGGCGGAAGTACTGGCGATATTGCCAAAGTGATTAGTGAAATGATGTCCGGAGACCGCTTTAGGCCGTATGCAACGAGGGATATGATAGGAGTAGAAATTGGGGGTGCGCTAAAGAATATTATAGCAATTGCTGCCGGTATATCTGATGGTATGGATTTAGGAAGTAATGCGAGGGCTGCTATAATCACTAGGGGGCTTGGCGAAATAGCTAGGTTTGGCGAGGCATCAGGCGCCGACCCTCTAACTTTTATGGGATTATCAGGTATGGGTGATCTGGTTCTGACTTGTACTGACGACCAGTCTAGAAACCGTAGGTTCGGGAAGGCTTTGGCCAGAGTCGGCGCGGTTGAAAGCGCGAAAAATGAGGTTGGTGAGCTAGTGGAAGGCGTCTCCACGGCGTTAGCGGTTCATGATATGGCCTTAAGATTGGGGATAGAACTGCCGCTTATTTCTCAAGTTGCTGCAATTTTAAATGGTGATAGTTCGCCGGAAGAAGCGGTACGCGAGCTACTGGCGCGAGAACTGGTCTCAGAACATGATTGAAAAAGATTTATTCTATTTTGGTGGCTGGTGAAAGTTATTTTGCCTCCATGCTTCGTAAATAGTTATTGCCACGGCATTAGATAGGTTTAGACTTCGGCTTTCGTTAACCATTGGAATTTTGAGTATTTTTTTTGTGTCCATCGTGTCCAGGAGTGATTGTGGAAGCCCTCTAGTTTCAGGACCAAAAAGTAAGATACTTTTTTCCGTAAACTGCGCCTCATTTACCATTAATTTGCCTCGAGTTGATATACTAAAAACATTAGTCATTGAAAATTTTTCTAGAAATTGGTCGAATGATTCGTGGACTTGAAGATTCACGTATTCACTATAGTCTAGACTTGCTCTTTTAAGTTTTTTATCGCTTATGTCGAAGCCTATTGGCTTTATCAGATGAAGACGAGAGCCCGTATTAGCGCAAAGGCGTATAATGTTTCCAGTATTCGGAGGTATTTCTGGTTCGTAAAGCACTACTTCGAACAATGTTTTGCTCCATAAGGCGAAAAAAATATGAAAATAAGCGATTCCAAAAAAAAGCAGCTTTCTATGGATTTCTGTGGATTGAGCCTTAGTTCGCCACTTGTTCTGCTTTCTGGGTGCGTTGGATTTGGAGAAGAGTATACACGCGTAGAGGGGTTCTCCAACAGAGACGTGGGTGCAATCTGTTTAAAAGGAACAACTCTCGAGCCTCGTGTCGGAAATAGACCGCAGAGAATTTATGAGACGGATAGTGGAATGTTAAACGCGATTGGACTTCAGAACCCCGGGGCAAAGTACGTGGTGGAAAATATATTACCGCAATTAGATTTCAGTGAAACAGCCTTTATTGCGAATGTTTCAGGATCATCAATTGAAGAATATGCTGCTGTGACAAGAATATTTAATAATTCGGCGATAGACGCAATAGAGATCAATATTTCTTGCCCCAACGTTAAGGAAGGAGGTGTAGCTTTTGGGAACGATCCAGAAACATCTGCCCGGGTTGTAGAGGTATGTCGGGCGGTTACTGACAAGCCCATCATAACAAAGTTATCACCCAATCAAACTAGTATTGGCGAAAATGCGAAACGGTGTATTGAGGCAGGTACTGATGCATTATCTGTTATTAATACAGTAATGGGTATGGCCATTGATATTGAAAAAAAGATTCCGGTGATCGCTAACAATCAGGGAGGCATGTCAGGTCCAGCCATAAAACCGTTGGCTCTCCTTAAAGTTCACGAGGTTTATCAAGTGTCCCGCGAGCACAGAGTCCCAATTATAGGTCAAGGGGGAATCATATCGGCATCTGACGCCATCGAGTTCTTATTGGCAGGCGCAAGCGCGGTAGGTATTGGAACTGGTCTGTTTTACGATCCTTTGATGTGTAAAGAGGTGAATCAAGGGATTGCTGAATACATGGGACGTCACGATTTTTCCTCAGTGTCAGAGATTACTGGTAAACTCGAGATGTTCGATTAACTTAGGCTCTCCAAAAAGAAGGAGTCAGTATTACGAGAAGTGTAAAAATCTCTAAACGACCAAGGAGCATTGCAAGACAAAGAAGTGATTTCGCTGTTGTAGAAATGTTTCCATAGTGTTCGGCAACAGAGCCTAGTCCAGGGCCCAGATTGTTTAGGCAGGCTGCCACCGCTGAAAACGAGGTGATGGGGTCCAATCCGGTGACCATCAAAGCGAGCATAAGCAGTATGAAGACTACTACATAGGCTGCAAAAAACCCCCAGACTGCCTCAATAACGCGACTGCTTACCGCTCTATTACCCATCCTGATTTTAAGAACAGCATTAGGATGTATGAGTCGCTGAATTTCACGGATGCCTTGTTTATAAAGTAGTAAGCAGCGAACTACTTTGATACCTCCACCAGTCGAACCCGCGCAACCGCCAACAAAGCTCAAAAAGATTAAAATTAACGGAAAGAATAGGGGCCATTGTTGAAATTGATCCGTACTGAAACCTGCAGTCGTTCCCATTGAGATTGTTTGGAATAGACTCTTCCTAATTATTGCTGATATATCGGCATCAGCTGCAGAGAGACTGAATAGGCCGATTGAACATACCAAAAATGCTAGCATAAGGATACTCGCATACGTCACGAACTCACTATCTTTTAGGTAATGATTGACTGATTTCTGCCGCCATGAAAGAAAATGCAGTGTGAAATTAACGCCAGCGACAAACATAAAAACTATAGCGACAAGTTCGATCATCGCATTATCGAAATAACCAATGCTCATATTGTGAGTAGAGAAGCCTCCAATCGCGACGGTCGAAAAACTGTGGGCAACTGCATCGAAAAAAGACATCCCCGCTGCGTAATACGCAACTGCGCAACAGACAGTCAGGCTAAGGTAGATATACCAAAGCATTTTGGCAGTCTCCTTTATGCGTGGCGTTAGTTTGGATTCTTTCATCGGCCCAGGTGTTTCAGCTCGGTATAATTGCATTCCACCAACCCCAAGCATTGGTAATATCGCGACGGCTAGCACTATAATTCCCATTCCCCCGAGCCACTGGAGGAATTGTCTATAAAAAAGAAGCGATGGAACGACTTCGTCTATATCTCTAAGAACAGTAGCCCCTGTTGTGGTTAGCCCTGATATCGATTCAAAAATTGAGTCGATTATGGACATTTTCGGATCCTGAACAGCGAGAAACGGAATCGATCCGCACAGGCCAAGTACTAGCCAAAAAAGAACCACTATGATGAACCCGTCTCTTAGACGAAGTTCACCCGAAAAATTTTTTACGGGGAGCCACATTAACGCTCCTGCAACTAGCGTGACCGTTATAGCGATTAGAAATGCGTTATGCGCGCCATCAGCGAGAACTATTGATACTATTAAAGACGGAAGGATAGTGATACTGAAAAGCGCGAGAAGTAACCCTAACACTTTTTGTATTATTTTGAGGCGCATATTCTCTAAGCGGATGTCGTGTTTACTTGAAACAATTTTTCGACATCACTAACTCGCCTTTTGTCGGTGACTACTAAAATCACGTGATCCTCAGATTTTATAACTGTATCGTGATGTACCATTATCACATCATCTTCTCGGACAATTGCACCGATGACAACGCCCGAGGGTAGATTTATATCGTCTACTTGTTTACCTATTACATGACTGGTTCGGGCATCGCCGTGCGCGACAGCTTCCATTGCTTCGGCAGCTCCTCTCCGAAGAGAGTGTACTTTTACGACATCACCCTGTCTTATATGAGCCAGCAAGCTGCCAATAGTTGCTTGTTGGGGCGAGATAGCGATATCAATGCTGTCTCTTTGTACTAGGTCGACGTAAGCCGCCCTATTTATTAGAGACATGACCGTTTTGGCTCCCAGACGTTTTGCCAACATTGATGATATTATATTGGCCTCGTCGGCATTGGTTAAGGCACAGAAAACGTCTGTATTTTCAATGTTTTCTTCTCTCAGGAGGTCTTCGTCCGCCGCGTCACCTAGTAGTACGAATGCATGCTTGAAATCCTCGGTGATGTCGTTCGCGCGTGCTGCATTACTTTCTATTATTTTTATGCTGCATGTATTTTCGAGTGCCATGGCCAGTTGGCGTCCAATATTCCCGCCACCGGCGATTATGACATTACGATGGGGGCCATCTAGCTTTCTGAATTCACTCATAACCGCTTTGATATGTTTGGGCGCTGCGATAAAAAAAACATCGTCACCAGCCTCGATTACAGTTTCACCAGTTGGGATAATTACATCATTTCGTCGGAATATTGCCGCAATTCTTGTATCGATACCTCGTAACTGTTGGGGAAGCTCGGCTAGTCGGTGACCTACCAAAGGCCCTCCATAGAAAGCTCTGGCAGCCACTAGCTGTACTTTTCCTTCCGCAAAGTCCAGTACCTGCAAGGATCCAGGAAACTCTATTAGATTTTTTATATACGCTGTAACCTCTTTCTCAGGGCTTATTATCACATCTATAGGGAAGGCATCGTCCCCGAAGAGTTGTTTTTCTTTTTGGTACTGGTTCGCCCTAACACGAGCAATTTTTGTCGGAGTACCGAAGAGAGTGTACGCAATTTGACACGCCACTATATTAGTTTCATCGCTATTTGTTATAGCAATAATCATGTCAGCGTCTTTGGCGCCTGCTTGTGCTAGTACTTCAGGGTGCGAGCCATGTCCAACGACTGTTCTTAGATCATACCGATCTTGGAGGTGTTGAAGCACCAAGGGGTTTTGATCGACTACCGTTATATCGTTAGGTTCGCTGCAAAGGTTTGCCGCTAAGGATGATCCGACTTGTCCTGCCCCTAGAATTATTATTTTCACGGCCGCTTATTTTCTTTCAGTTGCTTTGGGTCAATACCTAGCGCTCTTAATTTTCTATAAAGATGAGTTCTTTCAATTCCAATATTAGCGGAGACTTGACTTACGCTGTAATTAAATTTTGCCATTTGATGCTCAATATAGCTTTTTTCAAAATTCTCCCTAGCTTCTCTTAATGGGATATTAAAATCAAACCCGACAGCCTTGTCGGATTTCTTTTGTTTGCTATCTAGCATCAGTTCTATCTCGCTTGCATCAATAGATGTCTCGTTACCTAATATTAATAAACGTTGAACTAAATTTTTTAATTCTCTGATATTGCCCGGCCATTTGTAATTTTCAAAGATCTCTATGGCTTCGCTAGAAAATTTGCGAATCGGTAAATTTTCATATTCGTTGAAGTAGCTTAAAAAATGTTCTAGAAGTAGTGGTATATCGAGCTTCCTATCTCGCAATGGGGGTACATTAAGTGGCAAGACATTCAAGTGATAAAATAAATCTTCACGAAACTCCCCCCGAGTTACCTTATCTTTAAGATCTTTACTGGTACTTGCGATTATACGGATATCTACATCTACCATCTTTTGGCCTCCTAGTCTCAGGAAGGCTTGATTCTCCAGGGCATTCAATAACCTAGCTTGACTGCTTAGATCCATATCTGAAATACCTTTAAGAAACAATGTACCGCCATTCGCTAACTCTAGAGAACCAAATCTGATTTTCTCATTTTTTTCACTACCAAAAAATTCTTCCTCCGGATTATCTCTAGCTAAGGCCGCCACATTTAGACCTACGAACCTCCCCGATGATCTAGGACTATTTTGATGGATGAAACGAGCCAAAGTTTCTTTTCCGGTTCCAGATTCTCCAGTTAGAAACACGCTAGTTTTGTGGCTTGCAATGCGAAGCGCATCGGCTTTTAAGCCTCGTATACTCTCACTGGAGCCTATAGGTTCATTAGTATCTTCCCATCTTTTTCTCAGACCTATATTTTCGGATATCAGCTTAGCTGCTTCTATCGTTCGCTTTACGGTCACCATAATTTTAGCTATCGACAAAGGCTTTTCGATAAAGTCGTACGCTCCAAGCTGAGTAGCTTCCACTGCGGTATCAACAGTACCATGGCCAGACATCATGACGACGGGGGCTTGCATTCCTGGTTCTCGTGACCATCGTTTGAGTAGCGTAATTCCGTCAGTATCAGGCATCCAAATGTCAAGTAGGATTAAGTCCGGTCTTCTTTTTCTACGAAAATCACTGGCCTGCAATGCATTTTCCGCAACCGAGACTTCGTACCCTTCATCTTCTAGAATCTCTTTTAGGAGTCCTCGAATATCTGGTTCATCATCAACTACTAAAATATGTCCTAGGCCCATACTACGCTGTTACCTCTAGGGCACTAATAGATTCTATTATCGGGAAGCGCATTGTCACTAAAACTCCTTGATCAGTCTTATTTTTTAATGAGACGACTCCATGATGCTCCTCTACTATTTTTTTGACAATCGCCAAGCCTAGTCCGCTACCTTTGTTTTTGTTGGTAACATATGGTTCAAAGATCGAAGTTATCAGGTCATCAGGTATTCCCGTTCCGTCATCAGCGATTAGTATCTCGAAATAGTTAGACTGTATGTATTCTACTGCTCTTACACTGACGATGATATGACCTCTGTCAATTTCTGAGGTTGCCTCCAGTGCATTTTTTATGAGGTTATTAAATACTTGGCGAAGCCTGAGTGGGTCCGCGTGCATCTGGGGGATTCCTTTCATAATTTCGAGTTCAATTGTCGCTTTAGGGTACGCAGTTTTGAAAAAATCTAATATATCTTCAATTAGGTGTCCTAAATCTACCTCCTCGCGTCTGATTACAGGAACATTTGCATATTCCGAGAAGGAGTTTACCATTGTCTTCATAGTTTCTACTTGCTGGATAATTGTGCGCGTCAAATGCTCCAGTAATTTGCTATCAGTCTCCTCTAATTTAGTTAGGTATTTCAGTCGAAGTCGCTCAGTAGCAAGTTGTATCGGTGTTAGAGGGTTTTTAATTTCGTGTGCTAAACGTCTTGCTACTTCTGACCAAGCCGCATCTCTTTGCCCTTGTATTATTGCCGTTACGTCTTCGACAACTATAACTAGACTATCTTGCGGAACTCTCTCGTCACTCTTAAGCTTCGTCCCCTTAAAAATCAGTTCTCTGCTGCCGTCTGCTGCTAAGATCGTACTTTGAGTTTGCCAATCCTCACACCTATCGCTTATTAACGGGATGAGTTCTTTTTCTAAGATGTTTAAGTGGGTATTGTTTCTACATAACGACTCTATTGTCCCGCCTTTATAATCAACTTGCTGCAAGTCTAGTAATTTGACGGCGGCAGGATTAAGGGTGGTAATGATATTTTCATTTGTTAGCGCCATAACACCCGAAGAAAGCTGACTTAGCAGAGTATCAAGATACTCTCTTTGCATTTCGACCTGATTTCTGGCGCGCGCAATACGATTTGTCATAGAGTTGAATGAGCTTACAAGAAATCCAATTTCATCATTACTTTGTACGGGTAAGCTTTTTGTATAATCACCGCGTGCTATAGCTGCAGTTCCTGCAGCCAAATCCCTAATTGGGGCTGAGATTCTTCGGGCAGAATAGAAAGCGGCCCATACCGCCGCTGCTATGCTAAAAAGTAGCACAAGAGTTAACGTCATAGCAAAGCTAAGTGTCAGTTTCTCTCTAAGATAAGAGAGCTCATTATATTCCGCATAAGCTATTTCTACCCTATCAGTAAGGATATTGATTCTGCTTGGAAATGGGTATATCGCATGGAGAAAATATTGAGATGGTGAGTTTTGATTAACATTGAGTTTGACTGCTATCCTTACAAATAAATCGCCGCTCTGACTCGGGTTTAGTCCTATATAACTTTGGCCCTGCATAACTTGAGATTGTATCGACTCGGAAGGCAGGCTAGGTACCAGGTCGCTTTTCTCACTGCTGGATATTACCAGAGCGTCACCACTCATTATTATAAGTTCTTCAGCTCCGTTTTGTGAACGCATTTGATCGAGTCGACTCGGATTGGGGATATGTTGGGGATTTAAAAGCGCGGAGGGGCTTTTTAGTGCATCTAAATTTAGGGCGCTAGACTCAGCTGACTGGCGCGACATCTCCTCTGCCATTTTCTCGGTCTGTCTTAGCAGCTGCCGCGTCCTAAGTTCTAGAGATTCTCTACTTAGTTCGAGTGAGTCAGAGAGAGCGTCTGACACCTGAAGATCGAACCAGCTGTCTACACCCTTTTTTAAGAAGTCGAGTGAAAATGAGTACACAATCGTTACGGGTACTACTGCTAGAACCGTAAAAATTATCACCATCCTTAGGGTAAGACGAGCTCCTGCTTCTTTAGCCTTTAATTGTTTTAAGAGCGTAAATATATTAGCGCCGATTAGAATCATTAGGACTAATATTCCGATACTATTGGATAATAAAAGTGAGGGGTAGAGTGCCCCAAACTGACTAGAATTCTGGATAGCACCACTCATCAATATTAGTGATCCTAATAAGGATATAATGAGCAGAGTAACCAGACATGAAGCAGTATTTCTTATCCTCATAAGTCTAATTTCCACTTATGTTTTTTACTAGAAATATGCCATTGCGGAGAAATATATGCTAACGGCATCATAGGCGCGGGTAGAGCACTTATTTTCAGTTCAAGCTGGATAGCAATAACTAAATTTTTTCTATTTGTTAGTTCCTCTAAGTCTATAACAGCGAGTTTTCTAATCTGGCCCAGGTTTTGCAGCGCTGCGGTTATAGAATCATGCACTCCCTGGGTATCAGTGATTAAATTTTTAAGCACGTACTTTTTGCTTAATGTATGTCGTTGCAGGGAATAAGTGTATTTTGTTTTAAATAAATCCCGATCCCACATATATTTTCGATTCCGGAGTATCTCTATATGAAGATCAAAAAATAGGGGTACGCCGCTTTCTAATGCTTCGATAGGGTCCTTCGCGAGATCTACCTCCGCATCTGCATTGATACTTAATATGTTATTAGAGAGCTGACCTTCGCTGCTTAAAATTTTAATATCAGGAGCAGCTATAGCAGAGTGAGAAAATAACGTTGCTGAGCTTATCGAGATACTCAGGATCGCTAGAAATCTATAAATGTGTGTTCTCATTTTTCATCAACAATGAGAAGTAAAAACCGTCCATATTTGATTCGCCTGGAAGAATCTGCATTCCAAATTTTGTTTTGATACCACAGCCAATATTTATAGTGTTTACCTCGATATTGTTGTTTGTTTTTAGAAGCGTTTCAACCGTACAGTCATTTTCGATACTCAGTATGCTACAAGTCACGTAGAGGAGCTTCCCACCTACTTTGAGCAAAGGCCACAAGTTTTTAAGCAAAGAATGTTGAACTGATGTAAGTGATTCTAGGTTATCTAACTCCCGGTGGAATCGAATGTCCGGATGTCTTCGTATAACTCCCGTTGCTGAACAAGGCGCGTCGACTAAAATACGATCGTAGAGTTTTCCATCCCACCAAGACGACGGGTTTGTAGCATCATCGTGGAGTATACGACAGTTCATATTTAGCCTATCGAGGTTTTCTCGCAATTTTTTGAGGCGTTTCTTTCCCGAGTCGATCGCTGTTGCCCCATTACCATCTACGTGCTCTAGCAAGTGAGTTGTTTTACCCCCAGGCGCCGCGCAAGCATCCAGTACACTGTGAGTTTTCTTAATATCCATGAGTTCGATCGCCAACTGAGCGGCTTCGTCCTGTACGCTGAAATAACCATCTACATAGTGTGGAAGAGTAGTTACGTCAGTAGGTTTTACTATAGTACAACCCTGACTGGAGTGACGAGTAGGAAATGCTTGTATACCATGCTTTCTAAGGATTTCAAGATAGTGAGTTCTGTTCGAAGTCCTTTTATTCACTCTAATAGTCATAGGAGGATGGTTATTGCTCTCACACAAAATTTGTTCCCACTCTGACGGCCAGTTACCTTTTATGATATCTACAAGCCAGGTAGGGTGTTCGAAGCCATCAGTTTCCGCTAGCGTAAGTCCCGATCTGAGGAAATTTCTAGTGACCGCATTTACCAAGCCACAGGCCCATTTTTTTTTCATGTATCTCGCGGCCTCAACATTAACGGAGCTGATCGCGTGATCAGGCACATTCATATGTTTTGCTTGATAAAGTGCACTTATAAGGAGCATTTTGATGTCGGAATCTTTAGCTCTTAGGGAGCTATTGAGTAATGAGGATAGCGTTTTTTCTAGGGAGAAATAGTTTCTAAGAACACCGTAAATGCATGCTTTAATAAATGATAAATCTGAGTTAGATTTTGGTTTAATCGGGAGTCCCTCGATCGCTACGGGAATAGAGAGGCCTTGATCGATGACTTTTTGCAAGCAGACTGCAGTGTTTACTCGATTATGGACCGCATTCTTGTTCAGAGGAATTTTCCATAACCGTTAATAAACGTTGTTGCTTGGATTACTTTCTTTCCAGGAACTTGCAGCTCTTGGATTTGAAGATAACCATCACCGGTAGCGACCAGTAGTTTCTTTTTATCTTCTATAAAAACCTTACCCGGTGAATGCTGAACTTTCTTCATAAATACTGTCGCACTAATTATTTTGAGTTCAATGCCCGAGATGGTTGTACGAGCACCAGGCTTAGGATGTAACGATCTTATCTTTCGGGCTATGGCAGGGGCGGTCATACTCCAGTTTATAGCTAGTTCTTCGCTTGTAATTTTGGCTGCATAAGTTACCTTGGACTCATTTTGTGAAGTCTCGCTCAAGGTGCCATTCAAAATTTGGTCTAGCGCACTGCTCAATGCCTTTCCACCCAAAGAGGCAAGACGGATATGCATAGAACCACTGGTATCTTCTTGATTGATTGGGCAGGATTTTTTCAATAGGACCGGACCAGCATCCAATTCTTCCACTATTCTC
>Ga0222716_10001466_pt1 | contig 19724 bp, 20 predicted proteins | sample C33_13DmetaG_FD_165044 | JGI IMG/M metagenome (GOLD analysis project Ga0222716, IMG submission 165044) | Estuarine water microbial communities from San Francisco Bay, California, United States - C33_13D | ecosystem: Environmental > Aquatic > Marine > Unclassified | place: USA: California... | reverse complement strand
TTTCATTTTAATTAATTCTTTAATTATTTTAATGGTTTCGTGCTCTTTGGATAAACAATCGTCATTTTGATAATTCCATATTTTAGTTTTATTATCTATAATTTTCGCAGTAGCAATAATTTTTCCAGATTTTTGATTTTTTGTAATTTTAATATCAACCTTCAATACATCACTGGGGATATTAGTATCAATATTTTTTGACTTTACCTTTTCGGGTTTAAGGTCAATCACCGCATTTTCTGTAAGCTGTATTTTTGCGGACAATTCTTTATTTTTTTTAGCACGTGGTTTTTTAGGCTCTGATAAAATCTCAATATATTTATCAAATAATAATGCTTTTACCATTTGTAATTTTAAATTATCAATGCGATTTTTTCTTTTATTTTCATCCTGATATATCGGTTTTACTTGTAAATTAGAATCTATTTCTTTCCAATAACTATCGTCTTTATCATATCCAGGCAATTCGTCAATACATAATGCGTATAATTGTAATAATGGTTTCATTATTTGATTAGTAATATAATGTAAATAATCAGGTGTTAATTTATTTTCAATAATAAACTCTGGATTTTCAATTCTGTCGCCTTGTAATCCCGTTGTACTATTTGTTTTTATATATACATATGGGATGCGCTCATTAATAACAGGGCGATTTCCCGGATCTCTCGCCCCAATTCTATCAGCAAGTACTTTATGTGCTATTTTAGAAGGATCTTTATAAGAAGCTCTTAAATTTTTGGTAATTACTAAATCATTAATAGATGTTTTGCCATTTACTAAATCATTCAATTCATCTTGTAAGAATTCTATAGAAGCTTGTAAATCTTGTTTTTGAAGAATAATATCAATAACCCCGCCATATATTTTTTTAACTATTTGAGCATTATCGCGTCTTTTTAATACAATACCCATAGATTTTTGCTTATATTTATTGACATCAAACTCGTATAAATTTCCCACATACCTTTTTTTACTAAATAATATAAAAGGATATAGAGATTTTTCATAATTTAATTTTTGAGGTTTTGGCATTATTTTAGCAATTTCTTTTTCTACTTTTTTTCCAATTTCAATAGCATAAGGTAAAGCATCTTTTCCTTGAACAATATTACCAGATCCATCTTTTAAAGGAAACTTACAAAATATTGAATCTGTATCTCCATAAATTACATCCGCATTATAATTTTCTTCCACAAACTTTTTAGCCAACATAATCATTTCTCTTCCTGTCGCAGTAGTACAAGCCGCAATTTCTTTGAGATATATAGAAGAAGTTCTGGCACCTATCTGACCATATAATGAATTTGCTGTAATTTTATATGCCAATTGTAAAGAGTCAAATACATCCTGTTCAAAATTATTATAAGTTTGCTTAATGCTTTCTACCATATTCTTATTAATAGTTGTTTTGCTATTTGTATCAATATCTAAAATATCGTAAAACTCACCATTATCTTCGCATATACCACTTATTTCCATGCCATCGTAAATAATTGTTTGATAATCTATTTTTTTTCGCGTATTCTTTCTTTTTTTTAAAAGCATATCTAAAATATCAGCAATTATACCTTTTTTACCATCTTTATATTGTACAAAAGTACATTTCTTTTCCCCTACTTTCTTTTTTTTATCTCCTTTTCCTTCGTATAAATCATAATATATATCTTTATATTCAATGTTATCATCAGCTACCCTATATTTTTCATCAATTAAATAACAATCGTGAGATAAATTACGGGATATCATAGATGATGGATATAGAGACCCATAATCAAATACTACTATAGGTTCATTTAAATATATTCCTTCTTTAGGATCTAAAACAACAGCTCCTTCATATCCATCGTCTTCTTCTATAACATTTTCACGATATGATTTAATTACTGGAATCAAAGTATTCCTATCCATACATTGTTTGGCAATAAGTGAAAATATTTTAATTCCTTGTCCTCTTCTAAATAAGAAATTGAGAGGAACAAGGCATACATTTCCCATACCAATATTATTTTCAATTATTTTCAATTTATGTATTAACCTGTTAATAAGACAACAATCCTGAATACAATATTCGGCAATTACGCATCTATCTTTGCTATCTCCTTTGAATTTGCTAAAAATTTCTTGAGGTTTTAAGTCATTCTTTTTATCACCTAAAAATATTGATGCTACATTATCCAATTTATAACTATCCAATTTTTGTTCTCTCTGCATAACTTTTAGTAAATCAATTAAAACTATACCATCATAATCTATATATTTTAATATATTATCACCCATCGCCGATGATGATAATTGTTGCTCCACCAATCCGCATTTTCTTGTAATTAACCTTCCAAGTCCAATGCTAAAATCTTCAATAATATTTAGTTCTTTAGCCCTATCCCATATATATGGCATATCAAAACCAAATATATTATATCCCGTTATTATATCGCTATTTAAATCATTCATAACATCTTTCCATTTATTTAACAATTCTTTTTCTGTTTTACAAGAAACAACATCACACCCTTCAATATCATCACAGCTATTCAATGATACTATATTTTTATAAATTATTTTATCTGAACCATATAAATGAACGGATGTGCCAATTTGTATTATTTTATCTCCCTCAAGGGGTAATAATAATTTATCTAAAATATTACAAATTTTCAACTCTTCCGCATTTATTTCGGCAACCGTCATATTAATATCATCTTCTTCGTCATCATCATTGTCATTAACAGAAGAGGCAATTTTATCAAGTATATTTGTAATATTAGAAATTTCATTTTTTAACAAATTAGGAATATTATCAATATATTCTTTTGTTACTTTCGTAGCACTATTTTTAGCATATACTTTGTTGATTTTTAAATCAGTTTCTTCATCTATAATTACATCATCTATAAAAATCGTTTGTATCCAATTTATAATATATTCTTCGCTACAATCATAACCCGCTTTTGCGACTAATGCTAAATCTTGCGCAACCTTACTATATGTTTTTTTAGCAACCGGAAAATCCCCATGACTACTTGTACATTCAATATCAAAAGACGTCACAAGAATAGGCGCGATTACATTTTTATCTAAAGGGACTATATTTTTATGATTTGTTTTAATATTATAATCACATCTACTAATATCTTCACCAATATCATATTTATTAATTCTTATCCAGCTACATGGTTTAATATCTTGAATATGTAAATATTTCAAGAATGGATCTATATTACTTTCATATGCTTTAAATCCCGATGTTTCAAGAGTTTTAAAATAATATTTCAAAGTATTATATAATTTCATTGATTTAACCTCAATCTTTAAAAATTTAAATATTTTATTATTAGTAAACCCCCAAAAATCCTTTTTACTTTCCACGCTAATGTTTTTAAAATGATTTTCTAAATTCTTAGGAATTATTTTTTTTTCATACTGACTCGTTTTATAAGTAGCAGTATATTTTTGTGTTAAAAGCGTATCTTTAAATTCATCTACTTTTGCTTGAAAACTGCTATCGCTCAAACATTCCCAACTCTCAGGAGGTTTAATATAAAAGAATGGGCAGAAATTTTTAACATTAACGCAAAATGTTGCTCCATCTTCACTAGTACCAAATATCAGCAATGTATATAATTCATCATTATCTCTTTCCTTATATTTGTCATTTTCAGGAACAAATATATCAGTTATTTGAAACTCAACAATATCACTATCGTAACTCCTATTATTGCTATTTGTAATTTTAGACTTAAGCGGAGAATGTTGTTTGCGTGGAAAATCCATTATAAATAATCTTATTATTTTTCTTTTAAATAAGATAAATCAATTTTTAATTTATTGTAATATATAGAGAATGGAAATAGGTTCCGAAGGTTTAGTGATATTAGTATTGATATTAATCTGTTTTTATTTAGTATATCATTATAATAATGAAAAAGGTCTCACTAAAGTTGTTAGCAATGTAGATAATGAAGAATATACCGTTCAAATAAAAGATGATTCTAAAGAGGCCGCCGATTTAATAGCAAAAATTAAAAAAAGGTTAATTATTTTACTAGAGCACTTAAAAAAAACTTATGGAAATAGTGATAAACGCGTATCTTTATTAGAAAGCAATTTTAGACCAGACGCTATTAAGGAAGGAGTTCAAACGCCTGGTTATACTAGTTATTCTGTGAATAAAGGAGAGCAAATTATTTTATGTTTGCGAAATAAAGATTCATTGGTAGATATTAATACTATGATGTTTGTAGTTTTACATGAATTCGCACATTTAGCTACCGAAAGCATCGGACATACAACAGAGTTTTGGGATAATTTTAGATGGATTTTAGAAGAATCTATTAACATTGGTATTTATACAAAGCAAGAATTTGAAAAAAAGAGCGTCGAATATTGTGGAATGGATATAACATCATCTCCGTTAAAATAAATATATAAGATTATTATATATTTATTTATTTAAAAAATATGAAAAATCATTTAGTTATTGCTGATGATAATTATTATATTTTTGAATTATTCGTATTTTTATCTTTACTATTAATGCCTGTCAGCAAAAAAATGACAAATCTTTATATATCTAATTTGGTAGTTAAAAGAAAATTGAATCAATATACTAATTGGAATATTATTTTAATATTTTTAAATTATATTTATATTAATATATCTGGTATAGAAAATCCATATATATCTAAATTTATAGCTCATAATTCATTACTGATAAATATATTATTTCATGGATTTATGTTATATGATAGCCGAATATTATTTGAAAAAATAGATGACACTAAACCATTTAGCAGATATTTATCTATATTTAATAAAATATCAGATATAACTTTATTAAATTATGAATATATAATATGTGATATTTTTTTACATATTCTACCTGTTTATTATTATTATGATAATATAGTAAATTATAGAATATACCCATATGATATAAACATGTATCCATATACTCTACTTTTTAAGTTTATGTGGGCATTAAATATTATAGGGGGTTTTAATGTATCGTCTATATATGTTCCATCGTTAGATATCTGTAATATTAAAATTATTAATTTAATAGTTATTATGGATTATACGCTGGATAAAACCCTAATATCATTATAATTTTTATATAAACAATATATTATGATTAATAATTAAATTATGATACCTAAAATTATACATCAAACATGGAAGACAGAAGAATTACCACCAATTATGAAATATATATATGCTGAAAATGTTAAACTACTTAAAAGTAAGGGTTATGAATTTAAATTGTGGTCTGATAAAGAAATAACTGATTTAATAAATACCTATTATCCAGATTTTTTTGAAATTTATAGTTTTGCTAGAACGGGAGTACAGCGCGGTGATATTTCGCGTATTATTATTTTGTATCATTATGGTGGTATATACATAGATTTAGATGTTTTAGTAATGCGTGATTTTGCCGAATTATTAGATATGAGTAAAGATACTTTGTATATATCTTATGAACCACTATGTCAAACAAAGGCATTATATAATGATGAAAAATATATATGTAACGCATTTTTTGCCGCGAATAAAAATAATAATTTTGTAGAAAAATTATTACGAGGAATACCAAATACTATATTACAACATGGAGTTAATATTTTTTCAAAATTTGATATATTTGGTGGCAATTATATAAAACGACAGATAGATAAATATAAAACAAGTGGCTTTGATATACATATTATAGACGACCGCGAATTAATCTATCCTATTAATGATTTAAAATTACATAATTTGCCTTGTAATTTAAAAGATTGGAAAATGGTTAAAAGCGGGGTATATGACATGAATCCAATTATGATACATTATTGGATTCATGGCGATTTTGAATCTAAAAACTTAATAGAACGCTATAAACCTGATAAAAATCTGAGTGTCAATGAGAATATATATATGTTCTTTAAAACATTATATCCAAATATAGTAGAAAATTTAACTTTATAAAATATACTATTATATTAAATGTTATTTTTAAAAAAAGTAATAATACTATTACTCTTTCATGTGAATCATATAAAATGTTATTCGTGCTCTATAGTAATTAAGAGTAAATTGTGTTTAATTAAAAATACTATTATTAATGATAATAAAATGCCGATACTTTATACTAATAATATTAATTTAATTATTCCAAAGAATATTTTTTTAACCGCGGAACATATATATCCTCAATCTTTATTAAAAGATTGTGAAAACAAAGATATGCACAATATTATTAAAACATTTAACACTTTAAATGTAAATAGGTCTAACTACAAATATTGTGATATTTATAATTTAACAGATAAAAACTGGTTTAAACTTGAATATGATAATTATGTAAATCATAAAAAAAAATTATTTATACCAAATATTAATTCGCGAGGTTTAATATCACGCGCGATATTATATATGTGTCGTGAATATAACCTTGATTTTAATAATATTATTGATAAATCAACATTAATAAGGTGGTTTTATAAGTATTCACCCACAACTCACGAATTATATCATAATGATGTTGTTAGAAATATTCAAAATAAGAACAATATATTTATATCTTCATATAATAAAAAAAACTCATATATAAAAAGATATATAGAAAAATTATAAATAAAAATTGATATTTTATATAATTATATAATTATTTAATGGATTGTTTAAATAATAAACAGAAAAGTGCTGTAGAATCTGTATTAAATGGCGATAATATATTTTTGACTGGTTCGGGAGGTACTGGAAAATCATTTACTATAAAATATATAATAGATAAACTTAAAGAAGCAAATAAATCATATGGTCTAACTGCGACTACTGGATCCGCAGCTTCATTGATAGGAGGACAAACTATTAATTCTTATCTTGGGATTGGTTTGGGTAATGAGAAAGTTTGTAATATAGTTAAAACGATAGTTAAAAATAATAAGCTTTATAAAAAACTATCTAATTTAGATGTTCTTATAATTGATGAAATATCAATGATGTGTGATGAAATGTTTGAATATATATGTAATACACTAAGTGTAATAAAATCATATAATAATAAAGAATTACTTGATGTACCTTTCGGCGGTGTTCAAATGATATTTGTCGGTGATTTCTGTCAATTAGCACCAGTAAAAGGTTCATATTGTTTCTTATCGCCGTTATGGAACAAAAGCAATATTAAAGTTGTAATACTCGAGGAGTTGATTAGACAAACCGATGATTTATTATTTCAGAAAATACTTAATATAGTTAGAAAAGGCAGATGTACCGACAATATAATCGCTGTTTTAGAAAATTTAAAGAATACTGAATTCGCCGAAAATATTATTCCTACAAAACTTTATCCCATTAATGCTGATGTAGAAAAAATAAATTTAATTGAAATTAATAAATTAAAAAGTGAAGGATATAAAACTATTACATATAATGCTTTTTGTAATCCCGGTAATGAAAAAAAAGCTTTGTTATTTAATGTAGAATTAACCGAAAAATCTCAAATTATGATAACGCGTAATATTGATATTGCTAACGGGCTTATAAATGGAACACGCGGATATATTAAAAAATTATTTGAAGATTTCGTTATAATTAAAGATGTTAATGATAATGTTCACACAATACATTATTTTAAAGATATAGATATAAACGATAAAAAAAGTTTTATATCACATATCCCTATACGCACGAGTTATGCGCTGTCTATTCATAAGTCACAAGGTATGACTATTGATGCCGTAGAATTAGATCTCGGTAATAATATTTTCGCATACGGACAAACATATACCGCATTGTCCCGAGCAAAAAATCTAAACTCTATTAAAATTATTAATATTGATAAGTCCTCTTTCAATATAAATCCTAATGTAAAAAAATTTTATTATAGTAATTCTTAATTATGTTAAGAAAAGTAGACGAAGAATTATTAATAGTCATCTGATAAATAGTCACTTTCATAATCAGAAATATAATCTTCGTAATATTCTTCTTCATCTGTTGAATAATAATAAGGTTCTTCAAAATATTCATTATCATAATTATAGGCTTCCAAATATTCTAATTCATCAATTTCATTTTGTTTATCAAGATTATTATAATATTCATATTTAGAATTAATATTTTTATAATGTGTGGTAATATCACAATTTGCCTCATCTTTTAATTTATTTTCTTCTTCAATTCGCCTTTCTCGTGATGCCTCTGTAAAGATACAAGGAGGTGGATTTAATTTTTTATCAAAGTTATCAATAATATTTTTTTTATAATATTCAGATATATTCTTAATATTTTTGCTATCCAATGATTTATATAAAATATAATTATTAATTATTGCTTTTTCTCTCATATCTTTGATATATTTGTTGTCATATTTTCTTGATACAAGAAATGTATTATATCCATCGTATAAATTCTTAATGGAAGCAAAATAATCACAATCATTTGAAATAGAAGAATCATTAATATTTTTAACAAAGTTTATGAAATCATTATAATCAATATTATCAGTTTGAATATCCGTCATTATTATGTGTTAATATAAAAATTAATAAAGACTATCAATTTTTATTTATAATTAATTTATAGGTATTTGACATTTTTTATGAAAAATAATTGGGATTTATTAAATGCTGATTGTAAAAATTATATTATAGAATGGAAAAATAGATTAAATTATTTTCATAGAGGGTTTTACTATTATGAAGATTTAATTTTTGGTAAAATATACATATATATAAATGATATAACACATATAAATGTTAGCATTTTAGATTTAAATAGTTTTACTATAAAAAATAAAAAAAAGTTCTATGATTTTTCTGGCAATCAGTATATTAAATATATACAAGATAAACATAAAATTGTCATTTATCCTCATTATTTAAAATTAATTCAATATTTTTAATTATTTTATTAATAATTTCGTTTATTTTATCTAGTTCAACATTGGGCGAATGTTTATATTCTATATATAAACTATTAATACCATTCTCTGTCCTTACATTTAATGATATGCGATTTGATATCTTAAACTCACTAATTTTTATCTCAGATACATTATCTAATTCATTTGTACATGGAAATGTATATTGTGGATATTTATCTATTTTTGATGATAATATATATATTCCATATTTAGTGTTATTTTTAATTAATCCATTTTTTTTCATATTCTTTGATATAACATATTGATTGTCATTAGACATTTCATAGATGTATATTTTGTCATTCATATAATACATTTTATAATTTTCATCTTTAGTTTTTTTATATTTAATGTTTTTAATAATATTATCACCAATAGCAATATCAAGCATTTTATTTTCAAGGATATTTTTAAAGAAGAATATCTCAACTATATTAACATTGTCATCTAAATAATTTTCTAAGTTAATTAATACCATTTATTAAATGATTAATTAAATAATAATATAAATCAATTTTTATATATAAAAAAATGATAGTTAATAATTATTTAATAACTATCATTTAATCTTGATGTCCTGTGAATATAAGTTATACAAATTAGAAGATGAAATTAAAAAATATTCCGATAATATCAATAAATTAGATGAAAAAAATGAAAATAATAAACATAAGATTAGAGAAGATTTTGTTAATTTATTAATAAATAACTTAAAAATACCAGAATTAGAAGCGCGGGATTTAGAAATCGGCGTTTTTAATTCAAGTATAGATTATGCTAATAATTATAGCATTCAACTATCATGGAATTGTCAATTATTTATGGAAACATATATCAATATTTCACGGAGTATTTATTCAAATATTAGCAAAACGAGTTATGTTAAAAATGAAAACCTATATGACAGAATGATTGTTAAAAAGGAATTCTTGCCACATATGCTTCCATACATGCAGTATCATAATATTTTCCCAGAAAGATGGAAGGATATTATTGAGAAAAATCAAAGAAGATTTAAGGCAGCCTATGAAATTAAACTTGTTGCTATGTCGGATATGATAACTTGTATGAGATGTAAAAGTAAAAAAGTAAGTTATTATGAGTTACAAACGCGCTCGGGTGACGAAGCATCAACCTTATTTATGAATTGTTTAATTTGTGGTAAAAAATGGAAGCAGTAAGTTATTATATATCTATTATTCTAAACTCAAAGTGTTCATAAATTATTAAAAATGCTATACCAAAAATAACCTTTGTTTCATCGTGATTCATCATTAGCATAATATCATTATATATTTTTTTATTTAAAATAAAATGTTGGTATGCTTTTTGAATACCATAATCATATACTATTTTCTCAATATCCTTAGTTTCGTATAAAGGTAAATTTAAATGATTGTATACATATTTTTTAAGATTATTTATTAACCATATTTTATCAGCATTTTTAATATTATTAATCTTGGAATATATAGTGTTTGCGATAGCATTATTATTATTTTTCAATATTATTTTATACATTATTAAAAATATTATATAAATATTATTTATATATTATGGCAAAAATATCTCAGGCTTATCGGTTATTATACCTTTGACATTTATTTTTCTCAATTCATTATATTTTTCCTTATCATTAATAGTAAAGCAATATGTGGGGATTAAGTTGGCACACGTTTTTATATCTTCAATATCATTATAATCATAATTGATATTAATACTATAACATTTATATTTTTTAATATATTCATACCACATATCAGGTATTTTGTCAACAATATAAGATATATTTTTATACATATAAATTTTACTTAAATGTTCTAATATTTTAAGTGAATAGCTACACGGAATTATTTGTATATTCTTAATATTTCTAATAATATCAACAACTTTATTAACTAAAATTATCTCGTCATCATCGTAACCTTTAAGTTCTAAAAAAATATTAATTGATAACTCGTGGCACTTATCTACAAAATCTTTTAATAAAGGTATCTTTTCATTTGTATTATTAATATTTAAATCTTTTATTTCATCATAATTGTAATCCCTAACTAAACCTTTTGAATTTGTTAATCTGTCTAAACTTTCATCGTGAAACATTATAGGAAATTTATCTTTTGTTAAAACTACATCCGCCTCAATCCAACAGCAATTAATATCTTTTAATTGTATTATTGAAGATATGGTATTTTCTGGTTTAAAAGTTATGGCACCTCTATGTCCTATAATACTACACATACAACGAAACAATTATTTATAATTATATATAATATTCTTAAATAAGTTGAATTATGAAAGTATTAGATGCTTATTATGAAAGGAATATCGTTTATTACATTTTTCGGCTTACTTGTTAAAAACATATTTTGGGGGGCATAAGGAATCATAATGTTTTGAATAACATAATTAAAATATATTTTTTGATATATTTTATTTTTTGTTTTAGGCGATGATGAAGCTTGTGGATTATATTTTAATAGCAAATCTTTGTATTCTATCATTAATATATCTATAATACTATAAAATTGCGCGATAACATCATCATCCGGGGGCGCTATATTAGTTGTCTCGTCTTCATACTCATTCTTTAAAAAAGCTGGAATTATTTCGGTATAATCGGCTAAAATTTTAAATATACTTTTTTTTGACCTAATATCTTTGGCAAAACTTAAATCATATAACATTATATTATATCCGCAAGATTCTAGATAATAATCTTCTTCATCTACTTTATAATGATAATAGCCTTTTTCATTATTTTTCTGCCATAGAAAATTGCCAGCATGTATATCTTGGTGAACTTTATTAATACTATTATGAAATGTGGCAACGGATATAAAACATTGATATAATAAATTAAAAATTAATCGTTTGTTTTTAATTATTTTAGGATCGTCTATTAAAACATTTAAATCTCCATTTGCGATTTCATTAATAGCAAATAATTTTCTTTCTTTTGGAAAAGTATCTATATTACAAGTACAACTTTTATACATAATTAAGAAATGTTTAGAATGTCTATTAAGTATTATATTTTTGGTAATATGATTCATTAAGGAAACCTCGTTTCTATTATTTTCATTATCCTTCATGAGTTTGGTTGCTATTGGAAATGTTCCTAATGTATTTTTTATAGAGGTTATATAAATACTACCATTATACCCCACTGAACCTATAGGTCTTTCTAAATTAATTATTTTTCTAACGTTATACCCACCACTTGAATCTCCATTTTCTTCTAAACATTCATTATCTGTGATATTTTTTATTTTATTTGAAATATAATTATAGTAATCTATTCTATTTATTAATTTGTATTTATCAATTAATAATTTACTTTTTAAAAAGCTTTGTATCCTCTTTGTTTTATTTTCAATTAAATGTGTTTTTAAAAACAATGCTGAATTATCGGTGGTTCTTGATGTTTTTTTTTGTTGTATTTTTCGCTTAATACTTGCTTGAAGCGTCGTAACCTTATTTAATAAACTATTAGGTGATTCCATTTACTATTAAAAAGAGTACATAATTAATTTTTTTGATGGATTTTTATAAAAGTTAATAATTTAATATTTTTTAAAGATTATGTACTCTTTTTTATATAAATATATAATAGCTATAAAATAATATGAAAAAACAAGTAAGTAAGTTAAAATATATAACCTTGTTACCTTATCAATATATACCTGTATACATAAGAAATGATAAAGATAATTACGATAATATTATAAAATTTGCTAAAACCTACACCTGTCTCTCTTGATAATTTCTCCAGGCAGAGGTATATAGTTATTATTACTAATATCTACGTCTTCTGGTATATTTTCTCTTAATAATTTTTTATACAATATGCTCTCTATTTCTTTATTAGCATATTCGTCGCTAACTTCAAAAGTATTATCGCTACTATTTTGAAAATCTGTTTCAACGCTTCCATATTTCATTGGCACATATTGATTAAAATCATTTTTATTCATTATATCATATCCTTTAAATGGGTGTAATATAATATTGTCTTCTGAAATTACACCAATAATTTTAGAGAATATTATATTTATAATATAATTATTAGAAATTGCCAAGATTTTAACATGCTTACCTTGAAATTTTCCAGGCCTGTATAATATTAGGTCAATATCAAACATATAATAATCAGTCTTATCTTGATTTATTCTATAACGCAATAAAATATCATGAACTATTTGTATTTTAATTTGTTCGTCGTATCCTGGCAAATTCATAGTACCATCATTTATTTTTGTTGTAAGAAAGTCTATAATATTATTATAATATTCTAATATTAGTTTCTCTGTTTCATCGTCGCGAATTGTTTTAGGATTTATCCAATCGCCCCATTTATTGCCTTCTACAGCTATTATAATCTCATCACAATTATTTTTAAATAATAATCTTAATTTTTCATTATAAGTATTATTATCATATTCGTAATAATATACATTTTCTGCCTCTTGTTTTATATTAATATCATAAGGAATACTAGAATTAATTAAATGCCGATTCCATGGCAATTCCCCCGTATTATTATACATAATTCTGGCGTTTGATGGTTTGTATTTAAAAATATTTTCATATCTAGTTTTATTATCGCTCATATTAAAATTTTCAATAACATCTTCCTTAATATTTTTGTCAATAATATAATTATACATTACAAATACATATAATATAATGACTAAAATTATTGATATTAAATTAAATGAATATATGACATATTTATTATTCATGATTTATGAGCCTCTATAATCTAATAAGGAAATTATTGTGTTTAATTTATTATTTTTTCTATCGTTGAAATCATTTTCAAATACATAATCTTTATTATCATTTGGTATTTTAATAGTTGAGCAGCAATTGTAATCAGTAGTATCAACACAATTATAACATAGCGGACTATTTACACCGCTATCAACATATTTTGTGAATCCTATGCGCTGTACTCCTACCGGAAACTCACAAAACCCATTATTACATCCGCCTCTTTCGTTAGGGTATTTTTTATTAGATTTATAATACGGACATTCTTCATTTTTAGAACATTTTTTGTCCCATTTACTATAATAATTCTTCGGTGTACCATCATAATTATATAAAGAGTCGCAAGCAAATTTATTGTTAATTTTTTCATTGCCATAGCAGCCATATTTACCGGTATTAGAATTATTAGAATTATTGGCATTTTCATAATTACTATCTACATCTTCTAAGTAATCTGCGGGTAATTCAAGACGAGTAATAAAATTTTCAACATTTCTAACAATATCCATTCTCATTTTTGGTATTAAACTATTTTTATTACTTAAATATACGTTGTATGTTTTGTCATTTTCATCTTTATTAAATATTTGTCTTATATTGCCATAATACTCTTCTATAAACGGATAAAATGCTCTAATTCTATTTATATCAACATCATCTAAGCCGTTTATAAAATACTTTTGCTTTTTTATATAATTCATATAGTTACTATCAAGTACAACGTATGTAAATAAATAATCAAAAAGTTTATCCTTTGTTTTTAAATCAATAGGATTAATTTTAATTAATCTAATGTTATTAACATCTTGTCTATATCCTTTAATAAATGCTTGGATGAATAAATAATCCGTCATAGATACGTATGCTACCGATTTGTTTTGTAATTTCCATAAACATTTTTCTACTCCCAGTCTTATAGTGCTAATACAAACAAATATACCTTCTTCATATTTTTCCACCTCACTATTATTTTTAAATATATAATTATTGATATAAGGGTCAATAGCAAGAGCAATATTTTTATCAACACCTATGATATCCCTGTCAATTTTATTAGTTTTTTTAATACTATCTATTAAATCGACTAACTTATCGGTATCTATTAAAATTGAACCAAATACATTCATTTGATTATCAGTTACATATACTTCTTCTGTCACAAAACTCTCAATATTTTTACATATACAATTATTATTATATATTAAATAACATATTATTAATATTAATATTAAAGATATGATAAATATTTTCATTTTTCTTTCCTTATTAAAATAATAGATAAAGAATGATATCAAGAAGAATAGTATCACTATTTATATATTTAATAATAGTAATAATTATATTTTTAACACAGCCATATGCGATGTTTAACAAAGACGGAAATATGAAACATTTCGGTTATAAAATAGATGATGAAACAACTTTTGTACCCGTAATTTTAGTATTACCTTTGTTTGCTTTAATACTATATCTAATTATTTTAATAATAGAAATGATATATATATAATTCAATATTATATTTTATTATGGACGACGGATTAATTGATAGTTTATGTGGTAATCATAAATTATATAGAGAAATAATGTCTTGGTTGATTAATTTTGATTACAATAAAAAAATATCAAATAATAGTTGTATAATTGTTTCGGGAGATAATTGTATCGGTAAAACATATAGTATAAACGCAATATGTAACCATTTAAACTATGAAATAACAACGATTGATAATAATAATTGCTATAGTTCGGCTCAATTAAAAGATATCATTTATAAAAAAGCCAGTTCTTCGCTCGTTCAAATATTAACTAATAATATTAGAAATAAGGTTATAATAATAGATAATTTTGATAGTATATTTATAGCTGATAAAACTATTAATACAAGTTTATTAAAGTTGCTAAATGAAGGTAGAATTAAAAATATCCCAATAATTTGTATAACCAACAATGATATAATAAAAAAAATGGGAGAAATAAAGAAAAGTTGTAAAATATATTATCTAACCAAACCTAATTACAATGATATAGAATTAATTTTGATAAAAAAAAATATAAAAAATATTAATAAATTATATAAATCTTCCGATGGCAATTTAGACAAAATATTTAATGATATTGAAAATAAAAACAATATATACAATGATATAATTGATGATTATACAGATATGAATATTTTATATTATAATAACCCTAAACATTTTAATAGAGAAAAAATAGAAAAATTAATAATTAAAGATTCTTGGATGATACCTCTTAAATTTCATGAAAATTTAATTAAAGATTTGGAAAATAGAAATTGTACATGTAAAAAAATAAATGAATTTTATAAAAACTTTATGGAAATAATATGTATATATGATTACTATATGTTTAAAAATAATACAGATATATCAATAAGTATATTTGCGTCATATATATATTTTTTGTCGTTTTTAAAATATAAAAAGGAAATAGTAATGAATATGGGTAATTTTACAAAGATATTAAGTTATTTATCATTACAAAAGAAGAATAATAAATTAATATATAATCAAGGTAATTTTCCATATTATCAAATTTCAAATTATCATATTAATTTATGCAATAGAAAATTTATTTCCTTTAATTAGAATAATTAAAATAAAATATGGGAGATGTACCACAAAATAAAGGAATGTTAGATAATGTCGGTGATAATATAACAAGTGCTGTTGAAAATACTACTGATCTTGTTACTAATAACAAGATTGTAAAGGATACATCAAGTTTATTAAGTAATACAGCTTCTTCTATATCTGGATCTGTAACAAATGCGGTAAGTAATATATCAGTTCAAGATACTAAAAATGCTATTATGGAAACGCTTAATGATAATACATCTGTATTATTTTTAATGATAGTATTATTAGTTATAGCAGTAATAGTAGGATATATCATATATTTTATTATTGCTGATTCAGTATTATATCAACAAAAATTATTGATACCGGGTTCGGACGTTCCTTTATTATGTAATACATTACAAGAATTGAAGTTTAAACAGAAGCTTGAAAGTGGCAATGGTATAAAACGTTCTTATTGTTTTTGGATATACATATTTGATATAAATACTGGAAATGGTAAATATAGACATGTCGCTCGCATTAGTAATAATAAAGATAAAAACGAAATTAAAAAATGTTCTCCTTTAATTATTTTAGATAAAAATAAAAACAGCTTACATGTTAGATTCCCTTTAGTTAAAGATGAAGATGAAATCAAAATATTAAAAAAAGGAATTAGTAATGTTGATACTGCTTTTTTTATGCATGATACTACTGCTACAGGTTTCACTATAGATTACATACCTATACAGAGATGGGTACATGTAGCTTTTGTAGTAAGTGATTTAGCTGGCGGTTCAATAACATCGTATATTGATGGCACTTTTAATAAAAAACATGATTACAAATCGGGTGGATTAAATGCCCCATTAGATTTATCTAAACTAAATTTTGATTGCGAAGGTTCTTTGTTAGTAGGTGAAAATATGCAAACATCCTCTGGAAGTGGTTTAATAGGTTTCTCGGGTTTATTAAGTAAATTTACAATATTTAACTATGATTTAAATAAAAATGATGTTTACAAAGAATACCGCAGTGGACCTATAAATGGTATTCTTGCTTCTCTTGGTATCGGAGCTTACGGAATAAGAAACCCCATATATAAATTGAATGCCGATTCTTCAACTATAAATTAATTAAATTAATTTATTTTTATTTCCATATTTTAAATAGATAGGTAAACTAATAATGGAAGATAGTCCCGTTCAACAAGTAATTATATCATTAATTATATTATTATTAATGGGATATGTAGCATATAATATATATATAATAGAATTACAAAAAATGTTCAAAGGTGAAAATAATATACGCAAGGAGATAGATATTATAGAAGGTATTTATGATTTTAGAAACGCAAATGAATGGAAATATAATACGAATAATAAATTACATAATAGTTATGCCGATATTAGACCTTCCATAAATCAGGAAGGTGGAGCAGAATATTCATATAATTTCTGGGTGTATATAGATAACGATAAATTAAATAGTATTATAAATAATGATTCTGGTAATAGCGGTAATGATATCGCGTTGATATTTAAAGGTGAGAAAATTTATTATTATAATACTCAAGATAACTATAATTGCTCTTCTTATTATGGACATGAAAATATTTTACCCACAATATTAACTAAAAATCCATTAATAAGATTAAATACAGATGGGAGCAAGAGTGCTATAGTTGTAGATTATAATAATATTTTATCTCCCGATTCTTACCAAAATAATTCTAAATATGTAGAATGTAAGAATCTTGAAAATAAAACATTATTTAAAGATAAAAATAAAAACTTATTAGGTGTATGGGATATAAATATTGATAAAAAATGGTTTATGATTTCTATAGTTATGAAAGAAGTGGCGGATTCTAATAATATATTATCAAACAATCGCGCCTTATGTAAAATTTATTTAAATGGTATGATAGTTTTTGACAATAAGATTGAAACCAAATATAGAGGTGTTAAAGCGTATAATTTAAGCGAAGATAATACAGTTTATGATATATATGCTGCTACACACAAGGATAACAAATCGCCACTTTATATAAACCCGCAATTACATAATATTATTCCAAATAAAGATAGCATTAAAATGCAATTTTTTGATACTTCCAAAATAAATGAAGAGCATGTATTAAAAATTGGTGATATAAAATATTTCAATTATGCTATAAATACAGATATTATTCAAAGTATTTATAATAGAGGTTTAAATAAAAAGAAGGCGGTTAAAAAAGAGGTTGTCGTTGAAGATAAAAATATGATGTTAAGTCAAGAAGATCTTGAAAACAACGAAATAAAACAACTATAAAAAAATTATATATATAAATTAAAATGCCGCCGAGATTATCGCTTTCCGAATTATATACATTAAAAGATAAGAAGAATCAAGTAAAATATCAAACTTTTGATAAAATTATAGAAACTTGTCATTCTAAAATTAAAAACACAGCGTCTATAGGCGGAATGAATATTTTTTATGAAATACCTTATTATATATATGGAAAACCATTATATAAAATAAGTGATTGTATACCTTATGTAGTTGATTCTTTAAGAAAAAATGGGCTATATGTACAAATATTACCAGAACCTAATAATAATATGATATATATATCTTGGGATCCAAGTGAAATTACTAAAAAAAAATTATTACATTGATTTTTATATAAAAAAAAATCATCATTATAAATTAAAAGTATTATGCAGATTTTCGTAAAAACATTAACAGGTAAAACTATTACACTTGAAGTAGAATCATCCGACACCATTGATATGATTAAAAGTAAAATTCAAGACAAAGAAGGTATACCACCGGATCAGCAAAGATTAATTTTTGCGGGTAAGCAATTAGAAGACGGCAGAACTCTCGCTGATTATAATATACAAAAAGAATCAACTCTACATTTAGTATTGAGATTGAGAGGTGGATAAAATAATAGAAAAAAGAAATCAATTATAACCCGTTACTAAGGTAATATATACTATCAGCGATTCCACCTTGCGGTTTCTTGGCAGATTGCCTTCTGAGTAATATACATTATTATTCCGTTTTACTTACTATATAATGCTACTCTATAAATCATTTTACTGACTTACTTTTTTTACACATATAGCAATATGTTATAACCTCATCCTTTTTTTACAATATTTATAATTATAACAGACTATCATTTTTTTATAAAAATATAACAAATATATCTTAGTGATTTTAAAAAGAGTACATAATTATATTTTTAGACAAGTTTTATAATTTTTTAGATTTTCAAAAGTTTTTAGAGATTATGTACTCTTTTTTATGGCTATTATAATTAATACTTTTAGAGATACTTAATATATATACCATATCAATATGGCTATATGTTATATGGATATGGCTATATGTTAGAAAGTAATATAGATTTTAAAAAAGAGTACATAATTTATAAAATCTCTCTAATAATA
>Ga0222716_10001461_pt1 | contig 19744 bp, 12 predicted proteins | sample C33_13DmetaG_FD_165044 | JGI IMG/M metagenome (GOLD analysis project Ga0222716, IMG submission 165044) | Estuarine water microbial communities from San Francisco Bay, California, United States - C33_13D | ecosystem: Environmental > Aquatic > Marine > Unclassified | place: USA: California... | reverse complement strand
TAATAAAAACTTCTAATCCAATTCAAAATCCATCGACACCAAAAGATTATCTGTTAAATGCATACCTATACAAAAATGGTGGTGACCTTAAAAAATCTGAAAGTTCATTTCTAAAATTCTTCGAACTTACTGAATCATACAAAATTGATGTTTTGTATGACTTTCTCGATGTTTTCGGTAATGTGACCGCATCTGATTACTATAATTGTAAAAAAGAAAAAAACAAAATGAAAGTACAATCATTTTTTAATATTAATAACTCAAATGATAAGGTTTTTAAATTATTTAAAACAATATATGGTTGGGATATGGATGGTGAATATAGAGATGCTAGCACATTAATTGAAGCTATAAATAATTTAAATATTGATCAAAATTTAAAAGATTTTGGAATTATTCATGCCTCTAATAACTCCTACTTTTGGAACTCTCTAGCTTGGCTAGGCTATTATGACTATGCAGATTGGGAAAATTTATGTGTACGCATAATGGAAAGTGAAAAAAGATTATTTAGTGATGGAATAGATGATATAGAATATTTAATACAAAATCGTTCAAACATAAAAAAATTGTTATATAGTCCAAACAATCCTGATAGAACTATGATTAGTATGTATGGACCAACGTCTTCATCATTAAATAATGATTTATATGATGTTGATAGAAATAAAATCCATGAAGCAGATACTAACAAAGATGGCACAGTAAGTTGGAAAGAACATAAAGTTCACTTAAAAAAAACTCAACCTAACTCTAAACCCTGTAAATAAAAAGTAATTAAATAAAATAAATAATATGGATGCACTATTAAAACAAGAATTTGAAGTACCATGTCCAGGAGGTGGTAGATCAACAAAAATGAGATTAGATAGAATATTAAACTCATCTTCTGTTAGAACATCAAAAGGAGAATATAAGCTTAAATCTAACTCAAAATCAAAAATTAAAAACCAATTAAGAAATATGCAAAGAGAACAGGATAGGTTTCAAAAGCAGTTAGAAAAAATGCAAAGGGAGTTTTTTGAATTATATGCTCAAATGCTTCAAGATGCTGAAAAAGTAATAAAGTAAAAATGAGCAATAGTAATGATAAAGCTTTAAGTTTCAAAGAACATGATAAAGGAAGAGGACTTAAAGAAAAAATTATAGAAAAGGATTCTCTTGATATTTCAATTTTTTCTCAGTCACTTTATGAATTCATACATGGTTGTGAAACACCAATGACTATTGGTATTCAAGGAGATTGGGGGATGGGAAAAACGAGTATGATGGAGATGATTCTTGCTAGACTCAAGCAAGCAACAAAGTCAAGCAGTTGGAAAAACTACAAAACCATTTGGTTTAACACTTGGCAATATTCAATGTTTCAACTAGATGATTATTTAGGTCTTACAGCAATAACTGAACTTCTAGAACTTATTAAAGAAGAAATGGGAGTAAAAGACAGTGGAGAAAAATGGGATAAAATTAAATCAATTGCTTCCTCAATAAGTGTTCAATTTATGGGATTATCAATTGATGGCAAAAAATTAACTGAAGACAATAATGACTCATATTTATCTAAACTTTCAAAATATATCAAAGATTTCAAAATTGAATTTGAAAAATTAATCAATGAAGAATGTGATAAAAATAATGTTGATAAGATTGTTTTTTTTATTGATGATTTAGATAGAGTGAGACCAATAAAAGCATTAGAACTGCTTGAAACCATGAAAAACTTTTTCGATGTTGAAAAATGCGTTTTTGTATTGGCAGTTGACTATGAAGTGGTTCAAACAGGAATGAAAGAAAAATTTGGAATTGATTTTGAAAAACAAAGCGGAAAATCATTTTTTGATAAAATTATTCAACTTCCATTTGTTATGCCATCTTCAAGTTATAATTTAAAGAAATATGTGAGTAAATTATTAGAAGATGTTGAGGGGTTTGATGGTCAAGGAAAGGGAATTTTTAGTGAACAAAACTTAGAATATGTTGAAGAAATAATATTGTTAACCGTCGGCACTAATCCAAGAAGTATTAAAAGAGTCATAAATTATTTAAAGTTGATTAGTCAACTTAACAGAACAACATCAGACCCAACAAGAGATTTTAGTACTCAAAAATTTAAAGGAGATCAAGCAATTATTGCATTTAGCATTGTTTGTATGCAAGTTGCTTGGCCAGAAATATTCAATTATTTTCTAGAAAGACCCACACCATTGAGAATTAGACAAATAGAAAATTGGGATACGCTTGACTTAATCCCAGATATACAAAAACTTTATGATAGAAATTCAAATATAGATCAACTAAAATCAAAAATTTCAAGTTTTTTTGATGTATTCCACGAAATATTAGATAATAAAGAAAAAGATGGAGTAATTGATGCAAAAGAATTTGAGCCTGTATTAGAAGTTTTAAAACTTTGTAGGTATATAGGAGAAAAAGATATTAAAGAACCTGTAGACATGTTTAAAGAAAAGGTTAAAGAAAAAAATAAAAGTGATGGGTATACAAAGTTTATTGAGAATGTATATAAGAGATCCCAATGGCATCAGTCAAATAAAATTAAATTTGAAATGAGTGGACATCGTTATGGAACTCTAATTTATAATCGAAAACAAATTGGAACTTTAGTGACGTTATCTAATGAACCAATCCTCTTTAGAGTTAATTTTGATAAAGAAAAATTAAATACATTCAAAGAAAAGAATACTGTTAACGAAAAAAATGAACATCATGTACAAGATTATATTGAAGAATATGTTAAAGAGGAAACTACTGGTTGGGGTAACCACAAATTAAACTTAAAGAAACTATTAAATGATGGAGAGGAAAAACAAATTAAAATTTTGAATCAAATACTTGATCTAATAGAAAATCAAAATAAATAATTTATATTTTCCAAGGATTATAATCCTCATTGCTCATCCCCTCTTTTAGTTGATTTAAATTTCTAAAATTTTCGTCATTTAAGACCTTGTTTTTAAAATCATCAAAATCCATATAATCATCTAGATCATATAGCTGTGTTGCCTTATATAATTGATAACAATTATCCCATTCTACACTATTCCAATCTTTTGGATTTTTATTCATAATTGAATTTTTTAAAAAATTATTTATAATTTAAGAGATAGAAATGATTAATATTTAATTTGATCATGAACTATAAACAACTAATTTACTTTTTTTTTCAATTAAATCTTTTTGCATTTTATGCTCAAAATTTTGATCATCCAATTTCACAAAATCATATTATAGCTAATGGTGAAAATTTTGAATATATAAGCAATAGTCACTTATATAAATTAAATATTAAAAACAAATCTCTAGACTCTACATTAATAAATATAAATCATGAAGTTGGAACTTTTAAACTGATAAAAAACTCAGAATATTTTCTTGTTAACAGTCTAGGCGGAGAGGTATTGCATCTGAAGAATAATGAAACTGAAAGAATTGATCACTCATTTTCTCACAAAAATCAACTAAAAAGCTCTTTATTTAGCTTTGATAACACCATATATAGATTTGGAGGCTATGGTTTTTTTGATTCAAGAAATTTCTTTACTTATTTTTCTAATAAGACTAATGAATGGGAAGCTTTAGAAACAAAAAGTAAAGTATTTCCGCCAGGGCTTTTTGATAATAAATTCTTTATTCACAACAATGACTTTTATGTTTTTGGAGGCTACTCTATTGACATAAATAATAGAAGTAAAAGAAACTCTAATAATGAATTATGGAAATTTTCTTTCGATAATAAACAATGGAAACTCATTACAGAAAATTCAATTTTCAATGATTTGACTTTTTCTAAGTTTGATTATTTACATAATGAAAGCTTTTACTTTTTAAAAAATGGTGAATTATATTCATTAGACATAAAAAATCTAAGCCTAGAACATTATGGAAAGTTGAACTATTTGGATAAAGGAAATATAATTTTCCCAACAATAGTTTCTGACAACACCTTATATACAATTGGAAACTCTCCGAATTCTGAATTATCAAGACATAATATTTTTGAATTAAACCTTGGAGAAATTAATCCTATTTCAACAACTAAATTAGACTCATACTCGATTGGAACTATTGAGTATCTAGGATTCACAATCATTTTCCTATCACTAATGTTTTTTCTAATTAAAAAGTATTTATTCAAACCTAAAAAAATTCGATTGTTTAGAGATAAGATGATATTTGGATTAAAAAGAATCAGACTCAGTAAATTAGAACAGAACTTCATGAATCTTTTATTAAACAACAATGAGTTAGATAACTCAGAATTAGTAAGTCTAATTGGATCTAATATTGATGGTTCACAAAAATCTAGAATTAAAAACTCTACAATTGATTCATTGAATCTTAAAATATCTTTTATTACTAATTCTAAATTCCAGATAAAGAAAAACTCATCATATAATGACAGAAGGTACTATTCTTACAAACTTTTAGAGAATTTTTAATAATTGATATACAATTCAATTAAATTTTTCGGATGTAGAAAAATTTTTACATTAAATTAAACATAAATTCAAGAATTTGGAATCTAAAAAATTAAGAGTATTTGATTTTGATGACACATTAGTTAAAACAAATTCATTTGTTTATGTAACTAACTCAGGAAAAACAAAAAAATTATCCCCCGGACAATATGCTGTATATAAATCAAAAAAAGATGATGTATTTGACTATTCAGATTTTGAAAAAGTAAAAAGTCCAAAGCAAATCAAACAAATGACAATGGTTTTTAAAAGAATTGCAAAAAAAAGAGGCGGACATGGTCTTTATATACTAACAGCAAGAGGAGCGTATAAACCTATTAGAAAATACCTCAAAGATATTGGAATAGATACCTCAAATATCTTTGTTAAAGCTTTAGCATCTAACAATCCAACAGATAAAGCAAATTGGATAGAAAATAAAATTGATAATGAAGGATATAACGATATATATTTTGCAGATGACTCACAAAAAAATATCGATGCTGTACATAAAATGATATCTAATAAGAATGTAAAATTTAAAATTCAAAAAGTTAACTACTAATGAAAAAAATATTGAATATTTTTCTACTTCTACTGGCAACTAATTTATTATTGGCTCAGACAATACTCAATACAGAAAAACTTATGTCAAAAATAGATAGCACTTTTGTTTTTGGTATTGGATTAGATGGAAACATGGAAAGAGGAAATATTGAACTTACTGAATCAAATCTTTCATTACAAGCAGGTAAAAAAATTAATAATTCACTTATAAGATTTATCCTTGGTCATGAATATGAAAGTGATAGTCAAGAAGTACTATCAAACGATTTTAGCGGACAAATTAGATACAATTATTCTATAAAAAATAACTCAATTTTTGCATTTATTCAAGCACAGAATGTTCGTTCATTAAAAATGTTACATAGATATTTAATTGGAGGAGGTTATCGATTTAATTTATTTAAAAAAAATCAAAACTACTTTGATCTATCAGCTGGATTATTCTATGAAGATGAATTATATGAAGATGAATTATATGAAGAAGAAAAAAACCAAATAAAAGTATATAATTATAAATACAGTTTTAGTTCATTTTCAACTTTTTATATAAATGAAAAGTTAAGTTTAAACACAAGTATTTATTATCAAATAAATTCATCGTCCTCAAAAGATTATAGAATATACGTTGAACCAAGATTATATTTTTCAATAAATAAGGTTGATTTATTTATAACATACAGAGATAGATTTCATTCTAAACCTTATGTTGATGTTAAAAGAAATGATTCAGAAACCTCAGTTGGTTTAGAGATATATCTATGATTTAATCATTAACATTATATATTTTATCAATTTCTTTCATTATTCTATCGGTCTCACAAAGAGCAACGATTATTTTCTGATAGTGAGCAATGTCCTCCCATTCTAGATTGCGTCCATTTCTATCTTTAAGCCATTTCTGGGCAGGCTGGTAACCCCCAATATAAAATTCCCATGCCACAAGCGGAACGTTATCGAAATACTGTTCATCATTTATATAAACCTTTCCGTGGGTTTCATTATTAGGTACATATCCAGGGCTATTTTTAGACATTTTTCTACTCACTAAATTATCCCCAGCTATGGGATATTGAGTAATATACTGCTCAACGGTTGCGCTTTCAAGTAAATGTATTTGACGTATTTCTCCACCAAGCTTAACCAGTTTCCAAAAAGTGTCTTTGTTTTTTGGATAAGGAACTCTTGGAAAATCAATTTTTAGAAACTCTTTGTATTTCTCACGATAAGATGGTGAATGCAACACCGCATAGATGTAGTCTAAAATATCAATAGGGGCAAAAGTATCTTTAGTAAATTCTTTTTCGTTGGTAAATGTTAAAGCTAACTTTTCAGCAATTTCATTTACAATTTCTTGGTTTAGGTTTGGTGTTCTTTCTTCTGACTGTTCAATGGTTTGTTGTCCGCTGGTTTTTGAGTATAGGTAAAGCGGTCCTAAGTAACTAATACCTGCCCCAGCTGATTTATTTCCAGCTGAACATTGGTCTGTAATATATTGAGAAATGAAAATAGAAAATTCATATTTTGCACTCATTGGTCTAATCCAGTTCAACCCCACATTTTTACCATTGATAAAGTTTTGCATAGTATCGAATGTTGGTCTTGCGTATAATCCACCTGAGACACCAGTATATAAGGTATATCGCGTATCAAATGGACGGTAACTGACTTTTGAAAGTGTATCGCTCTGATTTTTTTCAGCATCCTCTTTTGCCCATTTATATTTCCACGATTGAGCATCTTTAGCTCGGTTATATTTTAATCTCCAAACTGCTTCTTCTAAAGTTAAAATATCTTGAATTTTTTCTCTCTGTTCTTTTTCAGTCATTGAAATATTCATCCCATCATTAGCTGAAACGAATCCAACCGAACTCTGCGTAAAAAATTCGTTCACTTTAAAACCTTTTTCATAACTTTCTTGAGCTTCAAAATCTTTTGGAACAAAAAAGTAATTAGGCGCTACATTTGGTAATTCATTAAATTCAATAGATTGAATTGAGTTTTCATTTAGAAAATCGTATTTAAAATCACGTTTTCCATAAAGGTCATAGTGCAGTACCTTTCCTAATTCATTAGGTTTCTTTTTTCCTGTTTTTACAAAAACGTTAATTGAAACTCCTTGTTGAATATCAAAAACATTTATATCAGCACTTCCGTCTGGTGCAGTTTCTTTTTTCTTACTATTACCGTGTAAGTCTATCGTGTAAATTTTATCATATGTTTTAAGCAGATTCCAACGCATACCCCTAAAAGTAGGGTTATCTAAAAATCCGTGTGGGTTAATAAATGCTAAAACCCCACTACCATTTTTTTCAATATAATGTTGTCCATAACGCATGAACTTTACATAGTCATCATTAAGCCAATGCTTACGTTCATTGAAGTGAACACCGTCAACGTATTTGTAGTCTTCGATTAGATTACTAATCCATTCGCCATTGTTGGAAGAAATTCCGCTATAAGGTGGGTTCCCAATAACACACATTACTGGCGTATCTCGTTTTATATGGTTAGCTTCATTAGCTTCCGTACTAAGCCAATTTGAAAATAATGTACCAGTGTCTGGGTGAGACTCTTCAAGAGAATTGGTCAAATAAACTTTAAAACGCTGGTTTATTGTTGGTTTATAACCTGTTTCGGTTAGTAGTAAATCAAGTTTCAGGTGAGCCATAGCATAAGATGCCATTAATAACTCAAACCCATTAAGTCTTGGGATTAGATCTTTTTCTACGTAAGATGGCCATGCACCTTGCATGGAACTAAATTCTTTGTGAATGTGCTTAATAATTTCCGCTAAGAAAGTACCAGTGCCGGTGGCAGGATCAAGGATTTGTACTTTATGGATTTCTTTTTCTACTTCCTTATATCCGCTTTTATAGTTTTTATTAGCAACGTCTGTCTTGACTTTTATTTTAGTTTTGGAAGTGTCCGCAATACCACGAGATAACCCAAATTCGGTCTTTAAAATATCGTCTACAGCACGAACCATAAACTTAACTACAGGCTCTGGAGTATACCATACACCTCTTGCTTTTCTCAGCTTACTGTCATATTCAGAAAGGAAAGTCTCATAGAAATGAATGATTGGATCATTGGCTTGTGTGCTTTGTCCAAAGTTTTTCAACAGTTCCTTAATATCAGTAGAATTAAATACTGCAGCTAAATTATTAACAACGGTTACAATTCTATCGTCAATATCTGGCCCAGCAATTTCTTGAAATAATTTTCTTAAAAATGGATTAGACCTAGGTATTAGTTCAGCTGCCTCTTGTCTCGAAAAGTCTTTAAGTGTATCATCATGTAGCCTTGCCGCAAACATTCCGTAGGCCAATGTTTGTGCATACATATCAGAAAATCCTTTAGGTGTCAAATCATGAACCAGAACATTCTTAAAAGTTTCATATTGACCTTTTAACTCTGTATTAGAAAGAGTTTCTTCATCGGAGGTTATTACCTTTTCTAGGATGTCTTGTAAAAGTCTAGCCTTGCCTGCCATCATTTTAGCCAGCTTTTGTGGAGACTTGATTGTTATACTCTCAACATCAACAAAGTCAATTATAAGGCTCTCAAATTGACTAAAGTTGTCAGTCAGAGGGACTACTTTACCATTTTGGATTTCACCAATTCGAATTTCATGAACAAGCTGCTCATTTTTAAAAAACTGAAACCACAAATAATCAGTTAATATAAGATTATCTAATGCTTTTCTATATCTGTCAAATTGATTTTTATTAAGGACTTTATCATTAAGATCTTTTCCAATATCTTTTGCCTCTATAAATCCTTTAGGAATTTTATTTTCTGTAAGAACATAATCTGGGTTTCCACAATCTGTCACTTTAGCTGGTTCATTAATAACATCAATGTGGGGGACAATATTTCTAATAAGAGTTTCTAAATCAGTTCTATATGCATGTTCTCTTGCTATTCCAGAGACATATTTAGAATTTATACGAGATAAGTATTCTTGTAGATTCATTAAAATTAAAGGTATTTAAAAAGATAATTAGTTTGATAGATTTTTAAGATTTAAAAATTGAGTCACCGTTTAAAAAGGCTGTTGATGATAAATTTTTTGATTTCCAAGTTCTATCGTTATGAATAAATTGTTCTACCATGTTTTTTTTTGTAAAATTTATAAGAAAAAAACTGAAATAGTAAAAACAAATACTTGAGTTACATTTCAGATATTTTTGAATTTACTAACAAGACATTATGTCTTGATTTTCAATAAGTTAAATGCCATAATGACATGTTTTATGCGTAGGAATGTATTTTGATTATTAATTTTAAAAACATACATGAAAACAGATCAATTTACTTTTAAAACTCAGGAGATTCTTCAAGAATCACAACAAAATGCATTAGAGAATAATCATCAAACTGTAGAAAATACACATATACTAAAATCTATTATAGAAAATGATAAAAATATATTTCCATATGTTTCTAATCAGCTGGAGATTGATGATAAATTAGTTAGTAAAACAATTGATAAAATGATTGAATCTATACCAATTGTAAAAGGTGAATTTGTAGGGTTTTCACAAGACTCATCAAAGACACTGATGAAAGCGATAAGTCATTCTAAAAAAATGGGCGATAGCTATGTTTCAGTAGATCACCTGTTAATTTCATTAATTGATTCTAATAACGAATTGTCGAAAGTACTTACTGGATATGGATTTACTCTAGATAAAGTAAAAAAAGTACTAAGAAATATGAGAAACGGAGAACAAGTTAATTCCTCTTCATCAGATACTAATATTAACTCACTTGAAAAATACGCAGTTAACTTAGTTCAAAAAGCAAGTGAAGGTAATTTAGACCCTGTAATTGGTCGAGATGATGAAATTAGAAGACTATTACAAATACTTTCAAGAAGATCTAAAAACAATCCAATTCTTGTAGGTGAGCCTGGAACTGGAAAAACAGCAATTGCAGAGGGTTTAGCTAAAAGAATTGTAGAAGGTGATGTCCCAGAAAACTTAAAAGACAAATTAATCTTTGCTTTGGATATGGGTGCATTAATTGCAGGAGCAAAATACAAAGGTGAATTTGAGGAAAGATTGAAATCGGTAATAAAAGAAGTTGTAAAAAGTGATGGTAAAATAATTTTATTTATTGATGAAATACATACTCTTGTTGGCGCTGGAGGAGGTCAAGGAGCAATGGATGCTGCAAATATTTTAAAACCTGCACTAGCTAGAGGAGAACTTAGAGCAATTGGAGCCACTACCCTAGATGAGTTTCAAAAATATTTTGAAAAAGATAAAGCTTTAGAAAGAAGATTTCAAAAGGTATTTGTTAATGAACCTAATATTGAGGATTCCATATCCATATTAAGAGGTATTAAAGAAAAATATGAAGCACATCATAAAGTAAAAATATTAGACGAAGCATTAATTGGAGCTACAAAATTATCTAGTAGATATATTTCTGATAGATTTCTTCCAGACAAAGCAATTGACCTTATGGATGAAGCAGCTTCTAAATTAAGGTTAGAAATAAATTCAAAACCTGAAGAACTAGACAATTTAGACAGAAAAATAAGACAAATTGAAATTGAATTAGTTGCAATTCAAAGAGAGAAAGACAATATAAAAATAAAAGAATTAAAAGATCAATTATCAAAACTCAAAGAAGACAGAAATTCAATATATACAAAGTGGGAAAATGAAAAAAATGTAATTGATAAGGTTCAACAAACAAAAATTAATATAGATCAATTAAAATCTGATGCTGATAAATATGAAAGAGATGGAAACTATGCTAAAGTAGCTGAAATCAGATATGGAACCTTAAAGGATCTCCAAATGAAACTGAAAGAATATGAAGAGGAAATGACACAACAATTCAGTGAAAACTCATTACTAAATGAAGAAGTAACTTATGATCATATAGCTGAAGTTGTATCTAAATGGACGGGGATTCCGGTTTCCAAAATGCTACAATCTGAAAAATCTAAGCTTCTTGAACTGGAGAAGGAAATATCAAAAAGAATGGTTGGTCAAATCGAAGCGGTTCAATCAGTCAGTGACTCAATCAGAAGAAGCAGATCTGGACTTCAGGATGAAAATAGACCAATTGGAAGTTTTTTATTTCTTGGAACAACTGGTGTTGGAAAAACAGAGCTTGCTAAATCATTAGCAGAAATCTTGTTTGATGATGAACAGAACATTGTTAGAATTGATATGAGTGAGTATCAGGAACAACACTCTGTAAGTAGATTAATTGGTGCTCCTCCGGGATATGTAGGATATGACGAGGGTGGTCAATTGACAGAAGCTGTAAGAAGAAGACCTTATTCTGTTATTCTTCTAGATGAAATAGAAAAAGCTCACCCTGATACTTTCAATATTCTTCTTCAATTGCTTGATGAAGGTAGACTTACAGACAGTAAAGGTAGAACTGCAGATTTCAGAAATACTATTGTAATAATGACCAGCAATATAGGAAGTAGTGAAATTCAAAAATCATTTGAGGAAATTAAAGATTTTAATAAAGCAAAAAATGAAGCAAAAGAAAGATCGATGACTTTATTAAAAAAATCTTTAAAACCTGAGTTTTTAAATAGAATAGATGACATCATCTTATTCTCACCCCTAACAAAAAAAGAAATCAGAAGGATTGTTGAACTTCAATTCAGTAAAGTTTCAAATAAATTAAAAAATAAAGACATCGATATATCGATAACTGAAGAAGCATTAAATAAACTTTCAGAATTAGGATTTGATCCAGAATACGGTGCTAGACCAGTTAAAAGAGTCGTACAAAAAAATATACTTGATAATTTAAGTAAAATGATTCTTTCTGGGGATATAGACTCGAAAAGTAAACTGATAGTTGATTATTTTGGAAATGAAATAATTATTAGAAATTAATTGTTTTAGAATATAAAGTTCTTGAATATTTTTATAATTTAAATAATCTTAATAATTTAAATTCGTACATGAACTTTAAGAAGCTAATTTACTTTTTTTTTCAATTAAATCTTGTTGTGTTATATGCTCAAGATTTTGTACACCCAATTTATCAAAATCATATTATAGCTGACGGAGAAAATTTTGAATATATAACTAATGATCATTTATATAAATTAAATCCTAAAACAAAATCATTAGACTCTATTTCTATTGAAATAACCCAAAAGATTGGAACTTTTAAACTAATAAAAAATTCAGAGTATTTTCTTGTTAATAGTCTGGGTGGTGAATTACTGCATTTAAATGAAAACAAAACTGAAAGAGTTGACCACTCATTTTCACATAAAAATCAATTAAAGAGCTCTTTATTTACATTTGAAAATACTATATATAGATTTGGAGGTTACGGATTTTTTGATTCAAGAAATTTCTTTACTTATTTTTCTAATAAAACAAATGAATGGGAAGCTTTAGAAACTAAGAGCAAAGTATTTCCACCAGGTCTTTTTGATAACAAATTTTTTATATACAATAACAACTTTTATGTTTTTGGAGGATACTCTATAGACATCAACAACAGAACCAAAAGAAACTCTAATGATGAATTGTGGAAATTTTCATTAGATGATAAAAAATGGAAACTAGTAACAAAAAATTCAATTTTTAATGATTTAAATTTTTCAAATTTTGATTTTTTGTATAATGACAGCTTTTATTTTTTAAAAAATGGAGAATTACTTTCTTTAGATATTATTAACCTTAATCTTAAAAATTATGGAAAATTAAACTACCTAGATAAAGGAAACATAATTTACCCGACAATTGTTTTTGACAACACTCTTTTTACCATAGGAAATTCTCCAAACTCTGAGTTGTCAAGAAAGAATATTTTTGAATTAAATCTTAAAGAAATTAATGTCGTATCATCAACAAAACTAGGATCATACACACTTGGATCTATTGATTATATAGTTCTAACAATCAGTGTTATATCATTGCTTTATTTTCTAATTAGAAAGTTCTTAAGTAAACCCAAAAATATAAGATTAATTAAAGAAAATATGATATATGGATTCAAAAAAATCGAACTCAGTGAATTGGAAAAAAGTTTCTTGAATCTTTTCTTAAATAACAATGAATTAGAGAACATAGAATTAGTAAACCTCATTGGATCTGAAATTGATGCATCTCAAAAATCCAGAATTAAAAACTCCACAATTGAGTCATTAAATCTTAAAATTTCTTTAATAACAAATTATAAATTCCAAATAAAGAAATACTCATCGTCGACCGATAGAAGGTACTATTCTTACAAACTTTTAAAGAGTTTTTAAATAATTGATTTACAATTCAATTAAATTTTACTTCAATAGAAAAATTTTTAATTTAAATTGAGTTTAAATTCAAGAATTTGAAATCTAAAAAATTAAGAGTATTTGATTTTGATGATACACTCGTTAAAACAAATTCATTTGTTTATGTAACTAATTCAGGGAAAACAAAAAAATTATCACCTGGACAATACGCTGTGTATAAATCAAAAAAAGATGATGTATTTGATTCTCAATAAATTTTGATAGAGAAACTGCATATTTTGAAATTTGAAGGGAATCTTCTTTTAGATTTTGAATCGGAGAATCTTTGACTGATGATATTTTATTCATTTACTTGTTTATTCCACTTTCTTATAAACTTAGCGCATTCAAGTAATAAAAAATAGATGTAATGTAATACAACTATTTTGAACAACTCATTTTTTGTAATTTTTTTACAAATATTAAAAATGAAAAAAGAAATAAAATTTCAATTAAATGAGTTAAAACTTAATAATGAAGATTCGGAAAACAATACTGAGGAATTAAATGTTATTACGGAGGTTAACGGAGGAGTAGATGAACATCTAAAAGTTTATAAAGACGATATCACATTAGATTGTACAATGCAATGGGAAACTGGAAAATATTATTATAGTTTATCTAAAGAATTTTTATCCGATTTACTTTCCAAAAAACCATTTACACAAATCACATCAAACGATCTGCGAAATCATGAGTCGGAATTAATCAAGAACACCAATGGTAATTTAATTATAAACAGTATTAATGGATATGGAATAGAAGATACATCTGAAGTTTCAGAATTTTTAAAAGGCACTGAATATCAATTAAGTGAAGAAGAAATTCAAAGTTCAGAAATTGAATCAATTATTGAGGAAAAAATGCAATCTCTTTATAGCCAAGGAGATATTGGTGAATCTGAAATAGAATTTCATAATTTATTTTCATTGGAAATTAAAAACTTTGATAAAGCTTATGTTGATACATCGTGGTGGGATGTATATTTAAAAATGGCCAGAACAGAGCATGATGATGAAAATTTTACAAACTCTATAAATTATTCATTAAAATATTTAGACTATGAGTTAGATACTAATGTGGAAGATTATATCAAAAATATTGACCTTTCTAAATCTATCCCAAACAATATTTCTTCAACTTTGAGATTAATCTCAGAATCATTTGAAAGTTCCGAGCAATGGGAAAAGGCGATTGAATATTATTTACATTATGTAAAAATTATTCCTAATAATGATTATGGGCACGCTCATATTGCAAGGTGCTATGATGAACTTGAACAAATTGACGATGCAATAGAGTTTTATAATAAAGCCATAAAAATAAACCCACACAACATTTACGCAATTACGCAGTATGCTGATGTTTTAGTAAAAAAGAAAGGAGATAATGAATCAGCATTAAATGTTCTAAATGAGGGAATTAAAAATAATCCAACCCAACCAGTAAATACAACTAATATTTCATGGCTATTCAGATTAAAGGGGGAAATTTTTTGGAAAAAAGATGAAACTGCCGAGTCTGTAGATTGCTATGAAAAAGCAGTTAAGAATGGTGCAGGCAGTGAAGCGTTTTGTTTTTTAAGAATTGGTCATGGTTATTACAAACTAAATAATTATGAAAAATCAATATCTGCATTTGAAAAATGTTATAAGTTAAGCGATCAATATAAAGATGGTTTTACTTATTATTGGATGGCAGATAGTTTAAAAAGGACTAAAAGATATGAAGAGGCAATTAAATATTCGCAATTAGCAATTGACATAAATGATGAAAGAATTAACCGTTTTGCATATTCAATTCTAGGGTTTTCAAAACTTCAGATAAAAGATTACGAAGGAGCTGTTTCTGCATATCTCAATTCAAGTAAAGATAAATGGGATTTACACAATCTTGGAAAATCTTACTACGCTCTAAAGCAATATGAAAATGCATTAAATGAGTTTAATAGTGTTATAGAAAAAGATCCTAATTATAAATATGCTTATCAAGGAAAAGGGGATTCTCTTTTTTATTTAAAGAAATATGATGAAGCTTTAGAGTCGTATGAAAAGTTATTAGAACTAGATGATACTTATCCCTGGTTAAATGCAAAGTATAACCATGTAGGTACAAACCTTGCTTTGCTTTATCATTTTAAAGGAAATTTTGAAAAAGCTAATTCTGCTTATAAAGATTTTAATTTTCATTTTAGCGAAAAACTATGGAAAAACTACCTTAAAATTATGTCTCAAAATAATGAGGGGACTAATAATATTTTTACAAATCCAGTTGATGTTCAATTATTAACAGATGAACAGGTTATAAGTAATGGGAATAAGATTTTTCTAAACAATGCTAGATTAAATAGAGTTATTTCTAAACCATTATACAGGGAGGGCAAAAACAAGAATAAATATACTCTTGAAATCTGTTTAAATGATTTAGAAATAATTTTAAAAGAGGATAAAAGTAATTACGAAGCTTTATATTACAGAGCATGCATTAATAGTTGGAACTATGGAGAAAAAAATAATTATACTGAAAAGGCAATTCAAAATATAAATATTGATTCTGCTAAAAAGGATCTTTTAAAATGTTTAAAGGAAAATGATTTCTTTCCAGCCTATAAATTGATCGTTTCTATTGAGGGTAATCATGATAATATTAGTGATGTTATTAAAAAGGGTAATGAATTATTTAACTCAGAAGAAACATGGTGGTATAGTCTCGCGTGCGGTGCTGAACTTGGAAATAATTTTAACAAAGCAAAAGAATACTATACAAAAGTTCTTGAATTTGATAATGAACGCGCAAAGTATCATTATGGTCTTGGAAATTCTTATTTAGGTCTTAATGATGTTACAAATTCAATTGAGTCATTCACAAAAGCAGTTGAATTAGCTGATTGGGAAGACACTTATAGATATGGGTTGGCAAAAGCTTATTTATTAAATTCTGAAATTGATTTAGCAGAAAAAGCAATTAAACAAGCATTAGATATTTACTCAGGAAATAATAGGTATTTTGAACTATATGTTGAAATCTTAAATAAAAAAGATATTGACAAAAAAGTTAAACAATTGATGAGTGATTTTGTTTCTGAAACATCACCTGGAGATAGATACAAGGATGATTCAATAAATGAAAAAATATTAAATTATCTTCAAAAATGTGACCACTATAGCCATTCAGAAAATCATTTATTTTTTCAATATTGGGAAGTATTTAAATTTGATTGTATAGATAAATTTTTAAAAGGAGGATCCTACTTAACTAAATTTTCATTAAGTAAAAACAAATCTTTGAATAAAGACCAAATTCAAGTTTTACTTGAAGAAGGTACTTTTTCAATTTTACAAAATGTAATAGCAAATCCTGAATTTTCATTAGAAGAACTTAAAGATATAGTTCAAAAAGATGATGGAAGTTATCAATACTCATACAAGCTTATGGGTGTAGTTTTGAATCCAAATGCAGATCAATCAATAGTTGAATCTTTAAAAAACAACTCATATAATTGGATAAAAAAATTAGTCTATTCAAAAATCGACAAATATTCTAATGAAGATTTGAATGATAAGTATAAACTTCAGGGATTAATCAATAATAACAAGGTTGACAAAAAATCTAAATCAATTTTTGAAAAAAATATTGAAAAACTTGATTCAAATACTTACACAATTAATTTTGATAATGAAGGAGATGTTAATATTGTTGAATATGTTTATTCAGAATTTGAATATGAAGAATTAATAGATGAATTAAAAGAATCAATTTTATCAGGTGATGAAAGCTGGGAAGATCATTGTTATGATAACTGGCATGAGTATGGAGAAAGCGAATATGGATTAGAAGAAAATTCATTAGAAGTGTATTTAGTTTCAGGTGACACTACAGAATCTACATATATTGATTTTGGAAGTAGAGAAACTCACTATGATCCAGAAAAGGATACAAAGAATAAAAATAAATTTTTATTTCAAGCAGAGTCAGCTGAATCTGGAAAAGTAACATTTGGTGAGATTTATTCCGAATTTGAATTTAGACCAGAATTTCTTGATTTATCATTAACTGATTATAAATGTCTAGTAAGTGGTATAGAATATCTAAATCCAGATACTGATGAGAGTTATCACTCGTCAATGGAATTACTTAATTCAAGAACACACGGGACTGATATAAGTTTAGCATATAAGAATGAAGACGGGAAATTAATAGATGCAAATTATTATGAGGACATAAAAGATTCTATTGAAGAAAATGGTGAAGAAATTAATAAAAAGGCAATTGAAAATTATTTTAAATCTTGATAAAGATTATTAAAATGAAATAGAGGAAGCAAAATGAAATAGAAATGAAAAAAACATACCTAATAAAAAGATCGCCAGATTTCGTAAAAAATGGAGTAATTATTAAACAAAATCAAAAAAACAAATTTTTTTCTGAGAGTGGTATCAACATGCCAAGTTCCAATAATTTAAAAGTAGGTGATACGATTTATGTTTCTGAAACCGAATATGGAATTTATGCTAAAGGAGTTGTTGATGAAGTATTTAAGCCTATTAAATTTAATAATACAAATGAAATATTAAATTTTTTTAATGATAGTGGTGAAAATGATTCGAAATATTGGTTTAAACTCTTAATGAAATTACACGATAATCAAAAAAAAAACAAAAATGCTTTTATTTGGTTTCATAGATATAAAGTAAATTTAAAATTACTGTCAAACATAGTTTCACTTAGTTGTAAAGGCTTAAAAAAATTAAAATTAAGAGGAGGACAGCCTACTATATTAGATTTAGAAACAATAAAAAATATTGAAACACCAATTAAAAATAAAAATCTAAAAATTCAGCAAAAAATCCCAGGTGAATTAAAATATAAAATACACTCTATTTTTAACCAAAAACTCAAAGTTTCAACTTGGATAGATATTGACCATTTGGTTCCTCAATCTGTAGGTGGAGCTGGTAATATTCCAGAAAATTTAATTCCTATAGCATTAGAAGCAAATAGATTTAAAAATAATTCAATTCCATATGGTTTATTTAAAATTACGAGCGAACAATGGTATAAATTAAATATTATATATCCTTCAACAAAGTGGCAAATATTTAGAAAAAAGTGTGAAAAAATTATATTTAAAAAAGAAATATTATATAATGAATCAAAAGCAAAAAATCTAGCAAGAGAGATTATTTCATTAGTCCACGATATCAAAGATATTGATGCTGTAAAAAATTTTTATAGAATGATTTTAAGTCATCATTATCCAAATTATGTAGAAATAATTGAGGATTTAGAATATTAAAAAAATATCTTACAATAACTAAATTATAAAAAAACCTAAATACGATTAAATAACTTGAGGCAGAACAACTTTTGTTAAATGAATTAATAGAATTTCAAGTAGCTTTAAAAATTGAAAGCAGTAACTTAAGAAGTTGTAAAAACTTTTAATCTAAACCTAAAATATTATTAACATCCTCGCTATATCCACCATCATTATCTTTGATTTGAGTTAGAAAAAACATATCTTCTTCAATTCACTTATTCAATAATAAATTCACCTTTCATAATTTGGTAGTGACCTGGGAATGTACATATGTAGATATAACTTCCAGGCTCATCAACTGTAAAAGTTATACTGTCAGACTCACCACCACCTAGCATATTTGTGTAAGCTATTGTTTCATCACCTTCAGGAATATATTGATTGTCTTTTGCAATTACAGCTCTTTGAGCAAAATCATCAACATCAACATCCTTTTTTAACAATACAAAATTATGACCCATAAATTCTTTAGCTATTTTCCCAGTATGGTTAAGTGTGAGGGTAATTTCTTTACCAGCTTGACCTTTCAATAAATTTTTATCAAACATCATAAGATCGTTTGAGTTTAAAACTAATCTGGTAGAATTTATTACTGGTTTTATTTCTGTTTTAGTTCTTTTATATGTAAACTTCTCTTTTTTTGGTTCATTTCCACAACCTACTAATAATAGAAGAGTAAAACATAGTGTTAAAATATTTTTCATGATTTTTTTTTTCAAATTTACGACTCATTGATTCAAAAAAAAAATTAAAAATCTACTTCATTAATACTGCCTAACCTTTGAATCAATAATATCATATTATTTTTTACCTTTATCATCATGAGGAATATTTTTATACTAGTTTTTTTTCTAAATTATTTTATTACTTTTTCTCAAAGTAAGGATACTGAAGTGTGGGAACCTATCCCTGAAAAGGTTAATACTTATTATGATAATTTGCCGCCAAGTGACGCGATTGTTTTATTTGATGGAACTGATTTTTCAAATTGGGTAACATGGGGAGATAAAGAGCCTCAATGGATAATTAATGATGATGGTTCTATGACGGTCGTAAATGGAAAGGGTTCAATTTTCACAAAAGAATCTTTTGGATCTGTTCAGT
>Ga0222716_10001456_pt1 | contig 19784 bp, 37 predicted proteins | sample C33_13DmetaG_FD_165044 | JGI IMG/M metagenome (GOLD analysis project Ga0222716, IMG submission 165044) | Estuarine water microbial communities from San Francisco Bay, California, United States - C33_13D | ecosystem: Environmental > Aquatic > Marine > Unclassified | place: USA: California... | reverse complement strand
CAGATGTCATTCCCCTTTTATATTCTTTACGCAAATCTAAAGCACGTTTACCATTTACCGCCATTGCTTCTGTAGGCTTAGTGTCTATGTCACTTTCTGCTTTTTCTGTATTTCCGTCAGCTTCGTTCCATTTATTGCAAAGATATTGTATCCTTACCTTTGCATCAAACAAATCACAGTAATTATTTTCATAATATGAGCAATTTCCACATCTTTCATCTGAATTTCCCATTCTGTATGCACTCGGCAATTCATCTGGTACTGCTTCGCCGTCTGGATATTCATCAAGTTTTGTCTCACCATATGCTGATTTTGCATCGTCTTCAGCATCATTTCCACTTGCGGGTGGCACTACAGGGCTTCCAAGTGGAAATAGATTTGCCGCAATAAATACATCATCGCCACCATTAATCGGTGTTAATCCTAGTCTTTCACGCGCTTCATTTCGTGTTATGATACCTTCTCGCACTGCGGCAGTAACATTTTCATATACACGCCTTCTGCGTTCAACCATTGCTGGAATAGCGTCATAATCATAATCTATTTTGATGTTGTCGCCATATGAAGGGGATAACCATTCATTAAGGTCATTACAAACTCGCATTGCCAAAGGTATGATGGTTTCTTCATACATTGCCAATCTAGCCTCTTGTAGATTAGAATATGTTTGGCTATCTGGTATTCCAATTAACTGTGATGGAACACCAAAGCAAAGTGCTATATCTTTTGCCGCCATATTTTTATTTTGCAAGAAATCCATATCTCGCGGTGACATACCCATTTCTTTCCAATCAAAGTCGCCTTCAAGCAAAATAGGTTTACCAGAATTATTAGTTCCACTCATTCTGCGGTCTAAATCATCTTTAATCTGTTTTCTTTGAACATCTGACATCATCATTGGGTTGCCAGATGTGTCTGTAGGCTTAAATATTACAGCCCCAGATGGTCTAGCTCCATTAACAAGCAATGCTATATTGTGCTTTGCTATGAGATTATGTTGATCAACATCTATTGAAGCCGCCATAAGCGGTGACATGCCTAGATAATCATCTAATGGGTTCCAAGTTTTGAAATGCTTTACTTCAGATTGTCCCGTAAATGGGTCTGCTTCATATGTTTTTACAACTTTTCCGTTAAGCTTATAATTATAACCTTTTGGAATAGCGTTATTGCTTGGGATTATTTCTACTCTATCTGGCCTTAAAAGGTGTAGTTCGCTTGGCAAGCCGCCAGCGGTGCTACTAATAGCGTAACTATTGCCAGATAATAAAATATACGCATAAAGGGATTGAAAATATTCATTGCCAGCCTGTATTGGATTAGGTCTATTTAAAAGTGTAATTAAAGGGTGTTGCTCAAGCTCTACCTCCCCTTGAAAAACTTTAAAGTTAATTGACGCGGCGGCTTGAGATATTTCATTAACACATTTATAAACTATTGCGTTTTGCTGATAGCCTTCAGTTGCATAGGATTTAAAATTATCTGATCTGTTGTGATATGGCGTTGTTTGTTGCATATGAATTCTAGGTGCTTCTTTAAGCTCCATATTACTTACAACATTTCGTTTTAAAAAATCAAAAAAGGCCATTAGCTAATTCTCCACATTGGCTGTCCAGTAGACGCGCTCAGTTCTGTTAATGCCCACACTAAGGCATCCATTCTGTCTGGCGACTTTCTGGAATTCGGTGTATAAGAGACCATCTGATCTTCCAATTCTTTGTGTATCCCGACATGGTGTACTCTGCCTTGCTCATACAACGCCGCGATAGGTTCTGCTCTTACTAGCTTACCACGACTTGCATGGACTGACGAGTATGGAACGTTCATATCTATAGTTCTTATCACTCTTTCGACTAAATCTCCACCATTATTGACTTCTGCTATCAATCTATCTGCATTATATGTGTATAAAAGGCTAACAGCTTTACGCGCCCAACCATCAGGCGTGTTCTTATGTGAAGCATCTTCTAGCACATAATACTTATTATTATCACACCTAGCCGCTACAACTATTCCTGTTTCATCGCTATCTTCATTATTTGTAACGCTTGGGTCTATCGCTACTACAATTCTATTGAATTCTGGCAAATCTTCCAAAGAAACCCTATTGTTTTCAATTACACCATATCCCCATAAAGCACCCTCTAAATCATCTAACACTTCGCCATATAGCTCTTGTCGGCCTAATCTAGTGCCTTCATATTTATCTTTTAGCTGTGCAACCGCGATTTCGGACAAATTAGCTGCATTGTCAAATGTGCTACCCCTAGTGATGATTGTATTGGTTCTTTTTACTAATCTTCTTGTTAAATCATTTGGTGCTGGCGTTGTTGTTATTACGCATTGAGGATTTTCCCCAAGACGCAAGCCAAACATTAACTGATCAAATGCGTCTGGATATTGCCACGCCGCTATCTCGTCACACCATGCTCTATGAAATTGTGGTCCACGCAATCTTTTAGGCTCACTCGCCGCAAAGCCTTGTATAATTGACCCATTGTATAGTCTTATTTCTGCGGCTGAACTTGAATATCCCTGCCCTCTACCCTTCAAAAGACAATCTTCTGGTAGCCAATTCATAATCCCAGAGACACCACCAAAAGCAACACGCCTTAAATCACCGAATGTAGGAGTAACAACAGCACATCTGGATTCTGGATTATTAAGCGCATAAAGCATGGTATCGAATGCACCAACCATAGTTTTGCCCCAACCACGACCAGCTAATATCAACCAAACACCCCAATCACCCTTTGGGGTAATTTGATGTGGGCGTGCCATATTCACCCAATCACTGTAAAGTGTGCTGTGCCCCTGATGCTTTTTGTTCTGCAAGTTCGTCCAACTGGTCGAGAACTTCTCGTAGGCTTTCTGGGAGTTCAACATTTGCTGATACCTTGCTTATTTCTTGCGCTTGACCTAATGCCAATTTTCCAATTTTTTGAGCATTTGCTACTGCATGTCCCAAACTATTAATGTCCTGTGTAGTCAAAATTTTTGTTGTTAGAAAAAATTTACTTAATTCTTCATCTTTTTCATATCCATCTGGCAATTCTGATAATTGCCTTAATCTATCTCTATTTTGAACGTCTTCGGATAATCGCCTACCAGCGTCACCCATCATACCCAAAGCAAGATTAATAGCATTATCATCAAGCCTTGTTCCATAAGCTAACATTTTTGCCATACGCTCTTTGGTAACTGCATTCTCGTACTCGGTCTGCACACGATTTTTTTCAGCTTGCCAATTTTCAGACTTTGAACGTCTATGCAACGACACATTAGCTACATCATGACGCTTAGATAAAGCAAGTATAGTTGGGTATTGACGCACGCCCTCACCATCCATGTACCCATGCACAAATTCATCTTTTATTTTGCGTTTTAAGTCTTCATCAATCTTGTTAGTCATATGCTTACTATTATCACTTATTTTCACTACTTTCCAGTATTTTGTTTTTCAAAAGCTTTTTTAAGTTTAATTTGGTGTTTAGTCATCCATGCTTTTTTGTACTCTGCATCTTCAAATAACTTAGAGAAACCTGTAATATGCTTTAGCCTTAATAGTTCTTCTGCTTCCATACCTAGCTCATTACATACGTCTTCATCTTTCCAGCCCTTTTCAAGCATTGAGAATACCATATTAGCCATGCCATCAATGCTGTGCGCCCCTCTTGCCCTATTATGCCGTACTGTTGCCGCCATTCTGTCATTAATGTCTTTCTCAATAACAACAATAGGCAACTTACCATGATTTCTTTGTTTAATATCATCATTAGATTTACAGGTAAAATATCTATGAAAGCCATCAACAATAATATATTTTTGCTTTTCTTCATCAAATATAGTCACAATAGGCTGTGTATACCCATCGTGTTTAATTGATGTATAAAGTAATCTCATTTCTTTTCCAGCTACACTATTTGGATTGTAATCATTTGCCTCTACACTATCCAAATCCACCCATCTAACTCTATCTATAGGTTGTTGTATTGGAGTTATTTCGTGCAATACATCTTTTATACTTTCAATCATTTCTAGCTTTGCACTATCATCTAATGTGCTAACAGCGTCTTTAATATCTTTTAAAATGTGCATTTTAAGCTTCTTTCTTAATTATTTACAAAATTTCTGGCAACCATTGCTTATATGGAGACTTTCTTATTCTGTCATGATCTTTTGGGTCGCCCCTATGCCATTTTCTATAAATTTTTGCTTGGGGATTGCTTTCAAAGTTAATGCACTTAGTAAAATCAATATCCTGTAGCATTATAGTAGAAATATGAACTTTATACATTTTCTCTATTCCAACCATTTGAGAATAGTTTTCTTCCATTTTAGCAAACTTTTTACGCATTGCTTCCCTGTAAGCATCATCTGTTACTAAGTGTTCAAGTAAATAATCTCTATATTCACGCCAATCTACAAACATATAAGGCAATTTTGTAGGAGCTTGGAATATTTCAGACTTTTTAGCGTGCTTGGCTTGGTTTATACCACCTAATCTTTTTGTAAGCCTATCCCATGTATCTTTTTCTATTTCCTGTAGATAAAATAAAGTATGCACTGCTGTCTCATGGTGTAGATTAGAAACACGCATTTTAGCTGGCTGTATTCCATACTGATACATATAATCATATGCTTTTGCATATTCCCACTCATTATCGTGAATAGCTTTCCATATATCTGTATAAGACCAATCATATAACGGATAGAATGTATAATGATGCTTTTTCTTGCAATGAACCTTTGCCCAAGTAATCCAATTATAGCTTGCACTAACAGTAAGACCCATTAATCTTGCTGGGCTTTCTTCAGCCCTAACGCCAGCTAAAACTGCAACTTTCTTATCTGGATAGTGATGCTTATAGATTTGAGCGAATAATTTATGAAATCTATCTGTTCCATATACATTTTCAGTTATTGCATATGGTTCTCTTTCACGCATCCACTCAGCACCATCTTCCCAACAATTTAAATAATGGTCTTCATTTGATGTAGAGTTTGTTAAACGTATAGGCATTTGAAACCACATAGGTTTAATTCGCTTATCCGTCATAACAACGCGCATATAATCAATTACATTTTGCCACTCTGCCTCTTGATCAAGAAATTGAACTGTTAAGGGCAATCTACCCTTTTCTTCAGCTACTATAAGAGCAAGCTGTAGAGTTACTGTACTATCCTTACCGCCAGAGAAAGACACACATACTTCATCAAACTCATCAAATAAGTATCTAATTCTTTCTAATCCAGCGTCCCAGACATTTTGCTTTGTTAAAATTTTTACCACTAGATTGATTTTCTAAGACGATTAATAGTTTTGTCTAATCTTAAAGCATTCAATTCATTGCCCCTAAATATCAAATCATTATCTATGGTGGCTTGTGCAGTATATCCCATTCCACACATAGGGTCTAATACCATCTTTGCGTCTTGAGGCAAATAAGACTTAAAAGCGTGCTTTACTAACTTTAAGCCCCTTAAATCGTAACAACCTTTGATAAATTCTGGTGTTAATTCATAATTACCGCTTTTACTTATTAAATGTATATCAACAGGATAAAGCTTAGAACCGCTTGCATACAAAGAGGTACAAGAACCATGATGCTTAAATCCAAAGTCTTTTACAGTTTTTATAATATCATCACGCCATTTTTCGCCATATTCAATTATAGCAACATCTTTTAGGTACTTTTCAACTATGGAAAAATATCTACTTAAAAATCCGTTATACTCTATTTCATTTCGTTCCATGCCAGTATGACGATTATTAATAGTCTGCCAATATTTTAAGTTGCCTTGACCCCAAGGTGGGTCAGAATATAAAAAATCTACCTTATCATTACCCATTAAATCGTCTATACCATGCATAATGTCTTGACACTGCACTTTATGCAAACCTATTTCATGTATCATTTAATTTCCCCTTTATTATTAAGATATGGAGTTAAGTCTTTTTCATACCTAAAACCACGTTTTCCCTTAACTTCTTTTCTAATATATCCATCTGGTATAGAAAATTCCAAAGATACATCCGCGATGTAATCAATCTTAGTACAAGCATATTCAATAGCTATTTTTTCTCGCTCTTGGGTAAGCCTTGTACTAACACCCATTCTTCTATACATTGGGATTGTAAAATCACTACAATTTCTTGCGTGATATTTTGTCAAAAACAAAATCTTGCCTACACCCATCAAATGTAAATTATTATACTGTGGAAAGTCTTCTTCCCCATCACTCATGTAAGCACCAAGCCAAATATGCGGCTTTTTATGTTGAGCAAACATTGCAAATTCTTTGTTATATTTTTGAGGTATTGTCTTTACCTGTTCCCATTCTATTTTCTTGATTATCATAGAAATTTCTCAGGAATAGGCTTGGGTTTTATTAGACCTTCTCTTGCTCTATTAAGTATTTTGCAATCATTTGGATTGTCAGACATTATCCAATATTGCCACCCATCTACATAAAAATATCTGCGAGGCTTTGTCATAAAATACTGCAATTTACCAAAAGTTTTTATAGCATGGCACGTCCACAAGAACTCAGAATGATTTTTCCATTTTCTGCCAACTGTGTAGTAATGTGGCATTGTAGGATATGTTTTAGCATAAATATACTCTGCAGACCGTAAATTTTTTATAAGTCTTTCTGTATCAGTCATACTAATTACCTGTAAATGTAAATTCTTCGCCGCATTCTGGACAGACTACATCTGTGCCTTGTTGGGTATTCATTCTATTGACTTGATCATCTTCCATTTTTTGCGCGGCACTTATCATCTTGTTCTCGTCAATTTCAGATGCATCGAATGTTGGAGATACAGATGGTTGATAATTAAATACCGACAAATCTATGTCTACACCCATTTTTGTAAGATCATATCCTTGATTGCTCATTTCTTTAAGTTCAGAGAAATACATTCCAGTATCCCACTTGCTGTTTTCAGCAAGCTTATTGTCTGCAATTATGTAAGCTCTTTTTTGTTCGTCTGTCCAACCAACTGCGACCATACATGGAACTTCTTCAAGCTGTAACTCTTTTGCCGCAAACAACCTTCCATGCCCTGCTATTACGCCATTTTCTTCATCAACGAGTATTGGCATAGTCCAACCCCATTCCCTTATACTATTAGCAAGCTGTATAATTTGTGTATCTGGATGTATTTTTGGATTTCTATCATTTGGAATAAGGTCAACGACCTTTAATTTTTTTACGCTATTTGAAGCCCACTGGTTCATGCTATCAACTCCTGTTGTTATATATTTTATAGATTGAGTTTTAATATTAATCAATAAGGTTATTTATAATAAAAACCCCTCTCATGGATAAGGGAACGAGAGGGGGAACATGGGAGGATGTTCTAAGGACTTAAGACCCTTCCGCATACTACCATATTTTTCTGAATTTTGACATTATTTCTTCTGCTGTTTTTTTCCTCTGTTGTGCATCAGGATTTTTTCTACTCTTGGACTCTATCTGCATCTTTGGTGCAATCTTTAATTTGTGTTTTCTGTCTGCCAAGATAATTTTTAGAATAAGACCTTCATGTGGTCTTCTGTTTGGATAATCTATAAGATATTGAGAGCAAGCTTTGGTTATTTCTGCCTGTGTATAATCCTGTAGCATATCCATCCAACCCATCAAAATATCTCGTTTGACATATTCATCTTGCGGAACTTCATAATATCTACTCATAAGCCCCTGTGCTTTTATTGCTATGCAAGCCCTGTGCTTACTAAGCTGATCATTATCTAAAATTTTTGATTGCATTGCTGGTAATTTATTCATCTGATGTAATCCTAACCCTTGCTAGATCATTGACCATATCCCTAAATAGGTGATCAATTCCATGCTCTTGCTTTTCCAATTCATCGTCCCATCTGCCTTGATTAAGCCAAGTTGCAGGGTGAGGTATAAATTTCTTTTCTTTATGGGATACACTATCTGCATATGGCTTTACGGCATCTAGTATTTTATCTACACCGACAGCATGTGATGCTTTAGAAAAAGCTTTCTCAGCATTAGCCCTTCCAACCTTTCTGGGATATATTGCCCAAAAATTATCAAAGCCAATAGAAATTGATCTTAATATAGGTTTATTTACATGATTAATACTTACATGGTTATTGGTGTCTAAATTCTGGATGGGGGATAGTCCAGATTTTGCACCCCCTGCATCTATATTCTGTACCCCATTATCTATATTAAGGTAATATTCATTAGATGTTTGCTGTCCATCTTCTCTGCATCTGCCCTTGCGCTCTATCAATCCCTTTTTCTCTAAGACAGTTAAATGTGCGAATATTGAGCTTCGAGACATATTGCAATCTTTAGACATTCTCTTAATGCTTGGGAAGCATCCGAGGTCTGGATTGTGTCTATCTGATAGCATCAATAATACAATTTTCTGGGATGGGGTTAAATCAGGCTGGTGTAATGCCCATACAACCGCTTTCATGCTCATAATTTAGGTGTCCTTTCTCTTGTCCTATAATCTATTTAAACAATTATATAAAAATATCAACTTTTTTCTTGTCAATTGAAAATCATTGTGTATAACTGAATGCAATTGGGGTTTACTGCTCGTACACACCAAACTTAAACCCTGCGCTGAGTCTCTTGTCCTTTCACAGCGTAGGGTTTTATTTATTTTCATCAAAGTATTCTGATAGCTTTTCTAATGTAGCTAGTGATGGATTGCCTTCATTTTTTCTTATCCTAGATAAAGACATATAAGTTAATCCGCATTTATCAGCAACATATGATAACCTTCTGTCAATTAGCTTATCTCTGACTTCATCGCTTGTAAGTAATCTTGCTTTCATTTTATTCTCCAATGTTAAATAATTTATTTTATTCTTTACATTAATTAAACTAATCATTAATAATTGTAAACATATAATATGGACAGGAGATAAAATATGAAAAAGAACCCACCACTTAGATTTGTAAAATCTCAAATAATTAATGAAATAGCAAATCATAGCTTAAAGCTATTAGACCTTGAAAAAGCTGGTAAAATTAACTCTGCGGAATTTCTTGCACAAAGTTTTCCAGCTAATGCTATACAGACAATAGATAAAGCAATTGCTAATGCTATTGATCTATTTAATTCAAAGGAGTCTAATAATGAGAATTGACTCTGCGATGATTACTGCGATTGCTGAAGAACTAGAGCCATATCGTGATGATCAAGACGCTTTCTGGACAACTCTAGACGGCGAAACAGATGTATTGGATTTAGTTACATCTATATTATTAAAAATTTCTGAAGCTGAAGCATGGTCAAATTCATGTGCAGATGTTTCTAAAAGATATGCAGAACGCAAATCAGGTCATGATGCAAGAAAGCAGAAGCTTACTAAAATGCTCAAGACCATTATGCTATGTGCAAATCAAACTAAAATTCCACACGCTCTAGCAACCATATCTTTGAGGAAAGGTATTGAAAGCGTAAACATCATTAATCCTAATGAAATTCCAACACAATTAACTAAGGTGTCTATCACACCAGATAAAACAGAAATAAAAAAACAACTCAAAGCGGGTATCAAAATTGATGGGGCTGAATTAGTCACTGGTGCTCAAACTATATCTATAAGGACTAAATAATATGACAAATGAAATTACAGATTACATAAGGGACAATGATACTGCATATCAAAATGCCCTTGTTGCATTCGCAAAAGCACAGGCTGAAATGGGTGCGGCTTTTAAAAATTCTAAAAATCCATTTCTAAAAAATAAATATGCTGATCTTACAGCAATACAAAATGCTGTTTATCCACCATTCCATGCTAACGGATTTATTATACAGCAATGTCCAGACAGAGATAATCTTGGTACTTACGTTGAAACGATACTTAGGCATACATCAGGTGGGTCATTTTCTTGCAAAGTTTACTTAGAATATAAAGCAAACGATATGCAATCAATGGGGGGTGCAATCACATATGCGCGTAGATATGGATTATCTGCCCTTACAGGCGTACCTATTGAAGATGATGATGGGAATATGGCAAATGGTAGAACTGCCCCTGTAGCCCAGAAATCTAAGCCTGTAGAAACACCAGAACAGCGTGGTATTAAGCTAATGAAGTTTATAGAAACTGCTACAGCTGATAATTTTGATGCTATGTTTGACAAAGCATTTAACTTAATAAAAGAAATTGCAGAAACAGATAAGGCGTTTTCGGATAAAATATCTACTGCATGGGAAAACAAATCAATAGAGCTAGGGGTAAGCTAAATGAAAAATATTACTATATATGGAAACTGTGCAAAAGATGCTGTTGTAAGAACAACGCAAGGTGGCATGGATGTTTGCGGCTTTGATATAGCTGTTAATGATAGAAGAACCAAAGAAACATATTGGTTTAGTGTTTCTTATTGGGGAAAGGCTGGTAAAGCGGTTTCTCCATATCTTAGGAAGGGACAGCCTGTTGTGGTTAATGGGGAATTTTCTTGGCGCGAATATAACGATAAAAAATATTTAGAGGTAAATGCAAATAGCGTTGCACTAGCTGGCAAGGCATCAGGCGACCCACACCCAACTGCTGAAACTGCTGGTGGATTAAAGCCAACATATCTTGGCACTGGTGATGATCTTGAAGACACAATACCGTTTTGAGCAATAAACCAAGAATATCGGTTAAGCTACAAGATGGACAGCTACTACCCTGTTCCGCATATGATGCGGAGCAGTTAGTGCTAGCAACACATAACGCTGAATTTGATCTGGTATTAAGGTCAAAAAGATCAGAACAACATCATAAGCTATATTGGTCAATTCTTGGCAAAGCCTGTAAAGCGACAGGCAAATGGCCTAACTCTGATAATTTGCACAGAGAACTTAAAATGGCCTGTGGTTTTTTTCAAACAGTCGTAAGCGAATTTGGTGGTATTTATTATTTTCCAGATACAATCGCTATGAATAAAATGAACCAAAAAGAATTTAATGAGTTTTTTGAGTTAGCAATGGAAAAACTCGCAGAAGCGATAGGAACTGACCCTTTGGAATTGTTAAAATGACTTTTTACACATTTTTAGTATTAACCTATGTCGTTGCTGGCGTAGAGATAGAAAAGAAAACCTTATATAGAAACGCATACGAATGTGGAAACGCCTTGCCATCTGTATATAAACCATATGAAGATATGGATAGTATGGCACAGTGTATAGAAACAGACAAAGCATCTTCTATTTATCTAACACCAAAACTTAGGCCAGTTGGATTGTCTTTAAATGACTAAACCAAATTTTAAAAAACCAAAGCCAATAAAAAATAAAAATTTTTTAAATGAAATCAGACAGCGAAATTGCATAATATGTCAAACATTCCATGAGCCACAAATGTCTCCAACAACAGCACATCATGTTTTCCACGACAGATTTAGCGGTGAAAAAACATCTGATTTAGATGCAATACCACTTTGTGAAGGACACCATCAGGGTCTTTGGGATAATTCAAAAATAGCAATACATAAAGATAAACACGGTTGGAGAGAAAAGTATGGTGCTGATTATACTTATTCTGATAAATCGTCCCATTGAATTTTTACTTGCGTTTCTGCTTTTTGCCCTAGCTTGCAATAACTCTTAAATGCAGACAAATGCCAAACCTGTGCATCATCCCTATAAACAACCTCATTGCATCCGTCTAAGACAGCTTTAGCTAAATTATCAATATCAGGCTTAGATGGTATCAAAACGCCTGACTGACAAAGAATTGTTTTAGTTTTCGTATATGATTTTGGAACATCAAAATAGAATGAAACTATAACACTCACCCTGCGTTCAGTAACTTTTAGTCTAGAGTTCTGCATAGCAACCCAAGCTGTTTGCTTTATCAAAGTTTCACGCTGGCGAGTTTCTTTTGGCGTATATGCGTGTCCCTGCTTCGTAAATCTTGGTCGAGCTTTGCCAGTTGGCTTTCCAGCAACTATAAATTCACAGTTTTTAATGGACATATTTTGTGCCTGTTAAGATTGTTAACATATATAAAACACTTTTTTACGCATTAGAAGTGCTAAAATAGGGGTCTAATACGTTTATTTTATAAATAATCTATAATTATTGTTGACATGATTAACAGTATCGGATATTAAGTATATATAAATAATATGAAGGGACAAAAAATGATTATAAGCGATAAGAAATTTTCAAACTTAGATGAAGCTAATGCTCATGGCAACTTCATCGCAGAAAATACTGGATGGGATTACATCGGAGCAATCGTATCTGGCTCAAAAAACAATTTAACTTTTACAGCGCAATGGAGATACTGATGCTAACTCAACAACAGCAAATTTTAATTTATTTACGCAAAAGCACTGAAGGAATAACTTCTTGGGATGCTATCCAAAATTTCAGATGCACACGATTAGCTGATATAATTTTCAGACTAAAAGAAAAAGGATATGTTATCGAAACAATTATGGAACAAAATAATGGTTCTGGCAAAAGATACGCCAGATATTACCTAATCAAAGAGGTATCGCTATGAAAATTTATTCACCAGAAGGCAACTTCAATATAAATTGGAACCCAGCAAAATATAAAACAAAGGGTGGGGCGGCTAAAGCTTTATACAAAGAACTTTGCCGAATTTGTAAACTTCAAGGGGCTGACCCTAAATGGGAAGTCTGGATAAAATCACCAATTGAAAGCACAGCACATGGATATGTGCAAAATGCTTGGCACGTTTGCTGGGAAAGTGGACCTTATGATTGGGCAATCAATGTCTTTGCAAGCGCAGACTGGGGACATTGCGAAACTTATTGGGGCTTTGATTTAGCCTTTTACGAATAGGGGGTATAATATGGATAATAATGCACCTATGGCTGATGCGCACAAAGACTATCAAGCGTTTAGAAAACAATATGAAGGTCAGCTAATTTTTGCTTACCAAGCGTATTCTACAGAAGAACTCTTGGCGCACTTAAAAATGTCTGAAATAGATAGAGACCATGCCAGCGCGAATTATCGTAGAACTGGCTGGGCGCACCATAAGGAAAACAAAGAAAGGTTTTCCAGAAATGCTGAAGTTTATAAATTTGTTTTAGCACATAGAAATGGGAGTAATAAAAATGCAAATTAAAGGCGCAAAAACTGTTTTGAAAAAACGATGTGAGTTTTATGGTAAAGACTTACCTTGGTTATTCCGTAAAATTAATGAAGGTTGGGATGAACCTGATAACGTAAAGCGTGCAATGAAGGTTTATCAAGCACACATTAGAGACCAAGACTATTGGTTGCAAAAATATGGCCGCTTTATGTAAACCTTGGTAGGATAAAAAATGAACGATAAGCAATACAATGAATTAATGACTTCTTTGGATAGGGTAGATAGCCAATTAAACAGCATGTTAAATAGTATAAAGATGCTCAAAGAAATTAAATATGAAATAATTAAAAAACGGCAAGAGGTAAAAAAAGATATTGCTGTAAAATCATTAAATAAAGCAATGATAAGCGAATACAAAATGTTAAAAAACGAGCTAGATGAAAAGCTAGTGCAATGGACTGACGGGAAAAACCCGAATGCTAGAAACGAATATTACAATGCAAAGGAAAATTTGTTTTATTTCAAGAAACAAAAACATGAACAAGGTTATGACATATGAGAAACTTCTTAAAAGAATTTATTGAAGAAAATGGTAGAAAGCCATCACAGGACGAAGCAATAGCATTGATGAACTCTGTAATAAAAAAAGAAGATGGTCGCAAAAAATTTGAAAAAAGCATGAACGGAAACTTTAATAGGGGTGCGCTCATGCCAAACAAAGGTGGAATGAATAGATCACCTAAATATTTAAGTCCTAACTGCATTAGAATTAATAACCTTATGCATGAAGGTTTTGATCATGAAAAAATAGCAACTCTTTTAAATATGAGGTTAGGCTCTGTTATGTCTTTGAGTAAAGCACACAGACTGCCTAGAAAAAAAGAAGACGTTATAAATTGTTAATGAAATCGTGTGGGTGGCGTTGTTATAATGTTAGCGCATTTGGTAGCAACTAGGTCAAAAGAAACTTTAAATCGCCCGATGTTAAAATAAGATTTTGATTTTAACCACCCACAAACCTATTAACCATAAACACACAAAAAAAACAATATAAAATGATTAATTTTCGGTAAATTGTTCTGGCCTTAAACCAGCCATTGCGGTCAATCTTCTTAATTCTACTTTGCCATCTTGAGTTAGCTGTTTATCCAAAGTAAGAAAATTATTACTTTCCAAATCTTCTACAATATGTGGATAAGGCGTTCTACCACATACCAATGCAATTAAACCACCTAATCTAGTTATTTGCTTTTGTGATAGTTTACCTTCATGACCCAAAACTGTCTTCATAATTTAGCCAATTAATTTATAATAAGTTTTATTTCCAACAATACCATCAACAGTCAATCCGTTGCTTTCTTGCCATTCCATAACCTTTGATTTCGTCACTAGACCAAAATGCCCATCAGCATCTAAACCCAAAGCTTTTTGCACGGATTTTACTTCTGAACCTGTACTTCCAACCTTTAATAAAACTCTTGTAGGCTTTGGAACATAAGTGCCATCAAGTATTTCAATAGCCCTAATATAATGGTGCCGCCTGTCTTCAAGGCCAATTGTTCCACCATTTACAAGCTTTGTCATAACTACAATATCACCATCATCTGCCGAGCGATTGATGTTTCTATTGTCCCAATACCAACAAGCACTATGCAAAGCACCCATTTTTGTTTCTAAATATTCAATGGTTTCATCAACACGCTTCCCAATATCATCACCAAATCTTGTGACATTTGAACGACCTGTCAATTGAATGACCCCTCGGCCTCGGAATTTCCAGCCGTCATTTGATTCTGTGTCGCCGTTAGACATTCTATTAGCATAAACTACGTTGGCTATGTCTTGAGGCTTTCTGTGGTACTTCTCTGCGTCTCTACCAGCATTTTTAAAGTATTTAGGAAAGATTGCGTTTAAACCTTTGGCAGAATAATTCAAATTTTCTTCTAAAACTTTAAAATTTAAACTTTCATGTCCACATTGAGCAATAAACCCAGCAATTCGTGCTGGGGTATTTATTTCATATTGCGGCAATAGTTTCTGCATTGGTTCTACCCAATCGTCCCAATTTTGATTACCATGCAATAAGTCTTTTATTTGACCATCAGTTAATTTCATTTTTACACCTATAAAAAATTATTTTTTGCCGAATACTTTCGCCGCGCCCTTAATACCAAAACTTGCCGCAACCGCAGAACCTACAAAATACTGATAAAAAGATGGCATGTTTTGCAATGCAATGAAACCTTCAGCAACAACAGTTCTACCCCAATCCCCACAAAAACATAAAATCATAGGAAATGTAAGCAAAATAACTAGATACTCATCTTTCCAACTATTATGAGAACCTTCAGCCATTATCTTGTCCCAATCAGCTTCAGATGTAGCTTGTGACAACATTATTTTTGCTTGTGCATCCGCTTTTGCAACTTTCATTTTAGTTTCAGCGGCTTTTTGTTCCATTTTTCCTTGGACAATACCGCCAACTATATTGGTTATAGGACCTAATAAACTACCTATCATGACTGCATCCTTCTCTTATCAAGTAATTCTTGCAAATCTTTTTTCTTAGTGCCACCATCATACATCCAAGCGAAACCTTCATCTATAAGCATTTGGTTAAGAGATACTGTAGCATCAGGGTTCATATATAAATAACCAATCATACGCCCAAATTTTCCATCTTTTTCAGTTCGCACGATTAATTTATCAGCATTCATTATTAGACTTTTAAGATAATCTTTGGCTTGCAACCCTAATTTCTTTTCATCAAGGTCTCTAGTTCTGCTTTCTGGGGTGTCTATACCACCTAATCTAACACGTTCTTTTTTTGTTAAATCAAAGCCCAAATCAATTTCAACATCAATGGTATCACCATCGACAACTTTTAAAACATTTTTTACAAAATATTGGTACATGATTAATCACCATTTTTTGGCTTAGAGCCACCCATTTTAGTAACACCAAAGAAAACACCGACGACACCAGCAACACTTAAAAAGTATATACTAGCCATATCACCAATAATATTTGCGGCTTTATCTAAACCAAGGCCAGCAGTTGCTACAACGCCAACTGGATATAACAACATACCCCATAAACAGAACCATGCCATAGCCCTTTGTGAGTCACGTTGAGCATCTTCATCTTCCATTACCTTGCGACGATTTTCTAATTCAAGAGCATCCCACTCTGATTTATCAATAGTACCACTACCATCTGTATCAATTTTATCAAACTCACTCATTTTATACTCCTAGTCTGCCAATGGGTTGTCTAAAGCCCTTTGTAGCTTATCAATTAACTTTTCTTCGAGTTCTTTCATTTCACTATTCTGCGAAATCCTAACACGTTCTCGCTGATTTTCAAAACGTTTGTCTGCATTATCAATTAATGTTCTTGTATCTGACATATTGCTATCCATCAATTTTCTGACTTTTGTTTCATATTCTCGCAACAAATTATCAACATTATCTTCAATAATACGAACTGTGTCCTCTACTCTATCTGATTGTTTTTCAATATTTAAAATGTCTGAACGCAATCCATTCTTAATGTCGCGTGTATATTCTACGCTTTCCTCAACTTTTACAGATATTCCAGAAACCTTTGCGTCCATAATTTGCATTTGCTGTTGATATTCATCTAAATCTAGCCCTGCAACTGCTTCAATTCGTTGATAAAGCACAAATCCACCATATAAACCGCCCACTACAGTGCCTAAGAATGCTAAAATTGCCATGATTGATGCTATGGATAGCTTAAATCCACCAGCTTTAAACTCTTTATCAGCTAATCCGTCTATTTGATCTGCTATTTTTGTAGTATCAACCATTATTCAAACTCCAAATTATTGTTATTAGATGTTTGTAAATTTTTAAGTGCTTCTATTTCATCGCGTAGCTTTTGTATTTCTAATCTGCGTTGTGCAAGTTCTATTTGGTAAAGATCATCGCAATTAATACGAGCTTTTGGTTTATCTAATGGAATAACAATCCTAGCATATATACCTATATCTCTACCTTTGCTGTTTGTGTCCAATCCAGAAAGAACGCCTGTAACGCCATATTCAAGATTAACGCCACCGCCAACAGCATTGCTACATCGCATATTGCCTGTAGAAAAACTGTCTGATTGATAATTCATTGGTGGGCTTGGCAATGCAAGAGACAAGGAACTATTTTCTGCTATTGCTGTTGTGCCTATTAAAAAAAATGCAAATACTAATTTCATAGTGGTTCTCCACCTAATTTTGAGCATACTATAGACGATACTACCGCCCTTGATTTATTTGATTTTAAAATTTTTGATGCAGTACAAATATAAACTGCTACGTCTAAATCAGATTTTCTTAAATAAACGTCAAAATCTGTCTTTTCTCCATATCCAATTTTTATTATTTTATTTTGTGACGTAAAATCTAATTCGTTAAAATCTTTATCAAACAGTCCAATTTCATAATAATTTATTTCTTTTCTTCTATTTAATAATACAAGCTGTATCTTAACTACACCCTGCACATGAGATGGTAATACTTTAGGATACGCTGGGGTTTGCTCATGAGCTTGAGCATAGCCCCCCAACATAAAGCCTAGAATAGTAAAAAGTATAAATAATACTACTTTGGTATACACGTTGCTACTACTGAAGCTGTATATGTACCCCCAGAAAAAGGTTTGGCTGTTCCATAAACCGCACTTGAAGCTGTAGAAAACCAAGTAGAACCAGCCAATGTTAAATTGAATATGGTCGTACTATCCACCACAGTTTTTGCGGCTTCATATGCTGACATTCCAGCAACAGACGTTTGCGTAACGCTTGTACTGCCTGTCCATGCAACTGTATCTGATAAAGTTGGCGATGAACTAAAGGATGTTGGATGTGTTATATTAGCTGTATAAGCATCAGCTATAGAAACATCATATCTTATTACAGGCAAAACTCCACCATCTGCTGGTGTTGTGCTTAATTTACTAGCAATAGGGTTTCCATATACCCCAGATTTAGTTGTTTGTATTACACATTTAGCTTCTACATTCCCGACAATATCAACATTGGCGAGTGCTGGGAGTGCAAAAGTAGCTAAAATCATAGTTAAATATTTCATTTTGTACCTCATTTATTATACTGCATATCTACCAACTTATTATGCAAAACTTGTTGTGCTAAATTATTACGCAAAGCATTTTTATTATCTGGTATCTCCGCGTCACTTAAATTCGTTGTATCTTTATATATACCACCATTTATTGCAGAATTATAGTATATGTCGATATTAGTCTTTATATTCATAGCATTGATGATACTAGACTGACCTTGAGTTCTTAAAAGTGTCATTGCATTGGCAGATGCAGTTAAACCAAGTTCAAGGCGCGTTTCTTTTTCCTCCTCTTCATCATCTTCAATTTTAGTTTCATCTTCATCATAGTCATAATTTAAATTATCTTCAATATTTTCTACAACAGCATCATCTTCCAGTGCATCGTATATTTCATATTCAGGTATTTCAGGTATAGGTTCTTTATATCCAGCACAGCTTGGGTCAGCCTGTGGGTCAAAGCATTTGTCCATTCTAAATGTATAAATAACAACAGCATCTTCTATTGAACCCTGCCCTTCAATTTCAATAGAGCCATCACCCCAATTAGGTGCTGGTATGTTTGCTAATGAAAATTGCTTGAGAATAGTATTGCTTGGCACTCCTGACCAATCATCTGTTTCTCTAAATATATATCCAGCACCATTAGCATTCTTATTGCTAATATGTACCTTCATATCATCTTCAGTGTTTTTTACAGTTCTATAGCGATATATTAAGCCATTTATGTCTAAACCGCTTCCAGATGGCAAAATATTGCCCATAGACCAGCTTAAAGCGGCACTGGCGGCGTTTGGGCTTGTTCCGTAAGTATATGGCTCACATTGCGAGTAAGAAGGCCAGAGTGCTAAAAATAATACCCAGCCCAATTTTTGTTTCTGATTTTTCATTAAAAACATTTCTCATTACATTATTTTGATCTCGTTCTATTTCCTTTTCAACAGCTTCCATTTCCCAAGCTAAACGCGCCTTATCTCCTATTAGACCATCTTTAGGGCAAGGTGTTCCAGCGTTCATCATTGCGTCAAACACTCTTTCGTCTTGGCACATCACAGACACAGCGGCTACTTTCATGCCCATATCGTACATGACCTTGGCATTTTTTAGCTTTTCGCAATTCATATCTCTAACTGTTCGACCAGCTGATATACCAAGTATTTGTGTTTGAACTGCCCCTGCTACGCCTACTGTGCATAAATCAGAATTACTTGCGCTAATTTGTGGTGATATTGCTGAAGGTGGTGGACTGTTTACAGTAGTGTCCATAGTTCCATTAGAAATTACTGTGCTTTCTGACTTAATCGTATCATCGTCTTCTGCGTATGCAAAATTTGTTGATAATATTAAAAAAATTAAACCGTAAACATATTTCATAATACACCCTAACTAGGTCGTTTATAATTTGTCCTTAAATTCTGACCAACTAGCCATTGCTATAAAGCTAAGAACAACTATCGTAACACCTTTTACAATTGTAGCGCGTACATTTTTGCGTGTATCGCGCCATCCGTCTAATAAATTTCTTAATTCTTTGACATCATGCACTGCATCTTCATCATGCAAACCAATTCTACATAATGCTTTTGTTGCACCTTTATCAGATGCTTCTTCAAG
>Ga0222716_10001449_pt1 | contig 19819 bp, 31 predicted proteins | sample C33_13DmetaG_FD_165044 | JGI IMG/M metagenome (GOLD analysis project Ga0222716, IMG submission 165044) | Estuarine water microbial communities from San Francisco Bay, California, United States - C33_13D | ecosystem: Environmental > Aquatic > Marine > Unclassified | place: USA: California... | reverse complement strand
CTCTGACAATACTATCATCGACACCAATGTATTGGTAGACATCACATTTGGTATGTAGTGTATGAAGTAACCCAACCAAGGTTGCGTTCTCGTTGATTTCAACACCCAACTCATCAGTTGGGTAGTTCTCTAAATAAAACTCTTTAATGTAATTCATATCTCTTATCTATTAATCTTACATTATAAATGTACGAAGAAAGATTTGAAAATCCAAATGTTTAATGTTAAGAAATTGTTAAACTTTTGTAGGGAATTCTTTAGATGGTCTTTGCTCTAACACAGGTTTTGGACTACAATCCCACAAATGGTCGTAGTTATCCCACTTACCATACCCCAAATTATCATAGTCTTGTCTGAATCTATTATATACTAACTCACGAAGTTCTTCTTCATCCCAAGTAGTACCAATGGGTATTTTTGTAGGTCTTCGATTACCACGGGTGAACTCAATTATTACATCATCACCTACGAATGGAAGTTTACGAAGGTCTTCCTCTACGGACTCAGCGTGGATGATATAATCAATTCGCTCTTCAAATTGGGTTACAATTCGCCACTCCGACCAAGCAGTACATCTTTCATCAGTTACTAATTTTAAAGCAGTAAGTGGGTCTTTAGCAGATGTATCCAATTCATTTACATCTACAAGTCCATGTTTCCAATACGAAACCCATCTATAATATGGGTGTCTTACATTTACAATGTGTAAATAGTCCCTCGGACACTCTTCAGGCCACTCATTTTCATGGGTGAATATCATACGAGGATTGTCCGGTGTTGGAAGATGTGTATTTAAATTGGAGTGTTCCCTAAAAAAGTCAGCAGTTGCCCTACTAGCTACTTTGAAAGGGGCGTGCCATACAAACTTATGTTTGTGGGAGTGGTTCAAAGTTCAGTATTAAAAAAGAATGTCTGAAATAATCTACCATCATGAAGGTCTTGACCAAAATAGTCTAAAGACATATGGAAATGGTCACCACGATATAAAACCAATCTATTGTAAACATTTGCAAGTCGGTCTACCATTTCCCATTTGGTCATATCTTGAGAATCTTTGTAGATTTGTTTTAATAGTTCTTGATTGTAACTACCATCGGCATTCTTTGGTGCCATTGTAAGACCAGTAGCTTTGTGTTTGAACAGACCAGTACCAGCACTCAAAGGAGCGTCCGGTGTCAAGTAACATACACCAGCCCATTTTGTAGTTTGGTCTGCGTGAATCCAACTTCTATCTCTCGAAGTTGTGTATTGATAAGCACCCGTATATTGGTCATCCGACCAATAGGTTACATTACCATAGAATGGTTTTACAACATTCTCAATTGTTTGTTTGATTGAAGGGTTCAAGAATGAAATAGTCCGCGGGCCAGGATAGTTACCACGAACGGAAAAATCTTGTTTTAGAGCTTGTTCTCTAACCGCGTCTACATCTCCGTAGAAATCATCAATGATGTAAGCTGAAATTTGCATAACTTTAATTTTATATTTTAGGCCATATTTTTAGTAATCGTTTCAGGTGCGTTTTGTTTTACCCAATTAAATAGTGTATTCTTCCATACTTTTTCAGGTATAATACCACCACCAGCTTTCTTTACAGGAAGTGAAAGAAATCCTGCTACGAATTTTTCCTTTTTAGTCTCCACACTTCGTGTAGTTTTTAAGTTACCCTTTTTATCAAGTTTTGTAGTTGTTTTAACTTTATCCTGGTCTCGTTCTATATCTTTACCAAATGCGTCTTGATAGAATACCGTATGTTCTGGGTTATTAAGAATTACATCCACTCTACCATTCATTCCTTTTGGAAGTGCTCTTGTAACCAATGACCAAACTGTATTCGAAGCTCCTTCGTGTGTTTTCAGTAGAATGTCCTCGGGCACCATTCGTTCACGACCTCTATTATTTTCCATTGCAGTCACATAATTTGTAAGAACCCAAGTCAAGTGAACATTCTTCGGGTCATACCCTGCGGCCTTTAATTGAGGTAAAACATCGGTAATGTCACTCAAATCCTTTGCAGTAATATCAAACATAATATTTGGAAGAACTTCTGGATTATTAGCAGCACCCAACATATTAGCAAGTGACTTGTCTTTAATACCCATTGCCTTTACCAAAAGGTGAAGAGCCATAACGTGGTCTGGATTTTTAAGATTAAGATTCTGAAGAGTTACCTTCTTACCTTTTTTAGTCTCTAAACCAAATACTTTGTTAAGGTGTTCCATATCACTTGGTTTGATACTTTTACCATATTTTCTTACGATGGTTTCAACATCAGTTTTACCCAAACGATTTAGAATCTGAAGTTGTTTCTTCATCTCATCTACATCACGAACTTTGAAACCAGCCGAATCCAAGAAGTGAGACCCTGCGAATCCTTTACCACTACCAGCACCACCAGCCAAGAATACTACTTGACCATACTGTGCTCTATTGTTATATGTAATCAACTTTTCATCGAGTTGTTCCTCGGTGATTACTTCCATTATTAGTTTCTTAATTTTGCTGAACATCATTACTCCTTGGTTGGGAAGGTTTTTGATTGTCTACTTCCGTTATATGGAAACATTTGATTTAACTTTTCGCGTCTTGCTGCACACCCACAATCATCAGCACCTGCTGCTTTTGCAATTGATTCTGCAAGTTTATCTAATTTTGTAGCGGATGTGATTTTAGCAACTGTATCACCCAATCCTTTTGATTTACAATTAGTGCAAGCCATAGTCGTTTTCTATTTTTACGTTAAAACCTTCTTTAATCAACATTTCTTTTAAGAGTTCTAAATCTTCAAAGGGCCCATTTTTGACTTCACACCTACCTTTGGTATGAACAATCTCTGCAATTGATGCTCCTTGAAGAGTTGGATATCCTAAATATCGTTTGAGGACAAACACTACCTCATCAAAGGAATGAATGTCATCATTTAATAAATATAGTCGTGAGTCCATTAAAGGTCAAAGTAAATAGTTTCTTTAATATCGTATTCTGATTTGATGCTCTCGATGTGTACATTAAGTTCTTTTTCTGAACATACTCTTGCGTGAATTGATGTATCGGTCTCGGTTTGGACATATAGTATAAAATCAGCAGAAATGGATTCTACTTCATCACTTATTCTTTTTATTATCAATCTCATTCTTTTTCTCCATAACCATCTTTAATTCGTGAAGGTTCTTACACTTTTCATAATCTTCAATTTCAGTATAATACCCCAACAGGTTATCTATCAAACTTGTTTTAACTACATCATCCACATCGGGGTTGTACAACAAAATGTCGTAAACTTCTCCCAGTGCAAGGTGTTCGTAGTTTTCCATAAATAGTTTAGAGAAAGTTAATAAAATTACATTGGCATTACGCCTGATAAAATCCATCCGATAATTCCGACCAAAGCGGTGAAGACAATCCAAAGTGCTTTGGTTACTCCATCTTTCCAATCTTTCATCTTTTCAAACTCGGTTACGATTCTATCGTAGTATTTTTGTTTTTCTTCGCGTTCTTTTCTCCAATCGGAGTTTTTGTTGACACGAACAATGATTCCATCTTCCGGATTCAATAGAGTGTATTTAATATCAGACACATCCTCTTTCAATGTAGTGTAATTATCACGAAGGTCATGAATTGCCTCTTCCATGCGTTTCAGCTCCCCATTAGGAAGCTTTGTCTTCATAGTAGCAATTTCAGAAAGAATAAGTTCTAATACTTCTTTTTGCGTAGCAGCCATTGTGAAATCCTATATTTTTTGGAACAACTGATTATAAATATGATGGAGTTACCACAAACCCATCATGTTTGTTATACTTTTCAGTTAAACCAAGGATATCTTCGGCAACTTCTACGGCTGAAAGATTATAGTAGTCTCTTGGATTATGGAACGACCAAAACAATCTCCAGTTTCCATACGAAATATACCCAAATCTATGTTCATAGTGATTATCACCATACCAAAAATTTCTACCTACCCAAAAAGTTTTATAGTATGGGCTATCAAATGACATTGAATCAAATGAATCTTCAAGGGATTGTTTAGTTTCTTCAAAATTTGGAGAATTGTATATTTTAGTTTGAATTGTTGGGTTACAGCCATTTTCTTTAATATACTGATTTACACTTCCAATCATCAACTCTTCTTCGGCTAAACTTTTTGTATTCAATACAAATCTAACATCCTTACCTCGGTCATCATATACATCTCGAAATATTTCATAATGACCAATTTCATCACTAAATCTAATTACTCTAATTTCAAATTTACCATAGTAGGTAACATTGTATTGAAATATAGTCCCATTAGGTAAAAGATATGACTCTAAAAAGTATGGTATTGTGTTTCCTTTGTAGTATTCAAAAATTTGAACAAGAAATACCTCATTGTTATTATCACCAGTAACTTTTACTAATGGCCGTGGGTCGTAAGTCCACTCAATGTTTACATCATTATCAACGGTAGTATACATAATCTTCTATAACTAATTTATCAATTATACCATTATTTAAGTGAACGAACGCATGTTCAGGAGAATCAATAATTGGTTCATTATGAGCATTAAACGAAGTATTCAACAATACTGGAATATCACTTAATTTACGATACTCTTCAAGTATTTCCCACAACATAGGAACTCCTTCTTGAGTCACAACCTGTGGCCTTGCGGTTTTGTCTGACTTTTGTATTACGGCTGGGATTCGTTCAATCCATTCATCTTTTGTATCGTAACACAAAGTCATAAACTCTGCAGTATATTGTGATTTTTCCTCTACAAAAATTTCATTAAAGTATTCTTTCATCACAATAGGCGCAAACGGCATTGTATCATATCGTTTAAGTCGTGAGTTCAATTCCTTATGAGTATCATAATCGGTTGGTCTAACAAGAATAGAACGTGCTCCCAAAGCACGAGGGCCAAACTCAAATCTACCCTTAAACCAACCTATAATTTCACCATCATTTAAGTATTCAGCCACCTCGGATGGAATATATGGTTTACGTTTAAAATCATAATTACTAGCAAATTCCTCAACTTCTTCATTTGTGTATGATACTCCAAGGTGTACATTTTTCAAACGAACTGGCATTTGGAATCCCTCACCCAACTCTCTACACTTTAGAATAGCAGCACCAGCTCCAAGTCCGTTATCACCCATCGCAGGGAAAACATAGATTTCATCTACCCAGTCTAATTGATTTACTTTTTGGTTTACTTTAACATTTGCAAATACACCACCCGCAAATGCAACCTTTGTGTACTCCGGATACAATTTGTGTAAGTCATCTAAAAACTCTAACACCAAATCTTCAGTCAACTTTTGTAGGTTGTGTGCGTACACTGCGATACCCTCATCAGTATCAAAGTATCCCAGTCTCCTCATAGATTCACTAATTAATCTAGCCAATCCAATTGTATCTTGAGGGAAGAACTGAAGGTTTGAGTAGTTTACTGCTTTACGAAGAATGTTGTAAACACGTTCATCATAATAACCATCAGGAGCCATTCCCATCAACTTACCTTCATCTTTACAAAACTTCCAAACAAACCCACCTTTTTCAGCATCAAATCCTTTAATTCCGTGTAACGAGTATCCCCATAGTTGTGCTATTTGAGCATTCAAATAAAACTTGTCTTTTAGTACACGATTTATTTCACCATTTTTTCCAAGGTAAACTCCAAGAGAATCATCAACACCACCACCATCTAAAGTAACAACCAAGGTTGGTTCTTGAAACCCACTTGTGTAGTATGCGGCTGCCGCGTGGCAATCGTGGTGGTCATAGACATCAAACTTTTTAGGTTTTAATTCCTTTTTGATGTATTTTCCGGGAATTTCGGAAGCAAACACCAGATGGTCACAATCGTTCGGGCCGACTCCATAAATTTCTTGAATTTTTGCAGCAGATAACCTTGGTACTGAAAAATAATTATTACCGGCTTTGATTCGGGTCATTCGCTCCTCTTCAATACAAGCAACGATTTCACCATCAATAATTAAACAAGATGCGGCGTCATGTTGGCCACCATTTAATCCATATATTGTACTCATATAACTTCTTTACTTTTAGAATAAATATATCACAGCAAATTAGTAAATCCTTCTGAAATGTAATTTTCCAATAATTCTCTTGTATCATCTTGTGAAAGATGTTCTACTGCAAGTACTGACTTAATTCTCACATCAGGATATTTCTTTTGTAGATTACCAACTGCCTTTACATTTTTGATTGAATCATCCATAAATGCGATATCGGTATATCCCTTTTCAATATGTTTTTCAATCCAATCAGCTTTTGCTTTTGGGTCGTTGTTCCCTAACCCAACTACATAAACATCCAAACCCAATTCCTTTTTGAACCAATATCGGATTGGAAATGCCAACTTTCGTGCAGTCAATATGGTTACTTTTTTGTCACCACTTGTTAACATTTGTTGAAGGAGTTTGAAGTTCTTTTTGATGATTTGTGGTTTATTCAACATACGATTGAAATCTCTGAAGTCGTACTCATCTCCTGGCTTTGGGTCGTATTTAGCATACTCTTCAGGAGATAAGGTACTCTTTGTCCCATCTTTGTGGTTTACATAGATGTACGATACACTCTTTGCAAGTGTGTCATCAAAATCAAATACTCTTAATACTCTAGCCATATTATTTTAATGTAGGAAGTCCACCAATCTTTGGGATTCGTGTCTTCCAAGTTTTGTAAATCAATTCTCTATTCTTCTTACTGATAATACCATCATCTACAAGTGAATCCAAATAGTCATCAACCACTTTTTGGTAGGGTTGTTTCATTGTCTTTGCTTTAGAGTACAATCCGTGGATGTTTGCATCTACCTCTTTTGGTAGTAAGAAGTATTTGTAGTAATTCTTTTCATTACCACGAATCTTTGCTCTCATTGCTTTATCACCTCTCATGACCTTGGATGGTTTAAGAGCAGCTGAACCCCTTCCGTGAGTCAAGTGTTCGATTTCGTGTCTTACCAAATCACGAAGAACTGGCTGAATCTTTGATAGTATCTTCTCACCATCTTCAGGATGGATTGCAATGTTGACTTCAATAGATGGGTAGTCTTCATCAGCTTCAGCTGAACCATCGATAAAGAATGCACCTTTTTTTACACCATCTTCACTAATAGCAAACTTCAAGTCTACCTCTACATCAACCCCACTTACATTGTCTGAAAACTCACCAACATAGATGGTTCGTGTTTCACTTTGGAATAGGTTTTGCATTGATAGAGTTGGCATTGGGTCTTTACGAACTTCATACCCTTTGTACTTCTTTGGTTTCTCTTGAGTACCACTACCTTTGATGGCGTCTTTAACTTTCTTAAAGATTGCTTTGTTGATTTCACCCGTGAGTTTATCGTACATTCCCTCTAATATTAAATCTTTTAACTTCATTACAATATACGAAATTTTTGTTAAATATCCAACTTTTTGTCGGGTGTTTTGAAATCCTTTTTACGCATCACGGTCTTTGCAATTGCTTTGTTTGCCTGCTTCATAAATGGAATGTTGATGTTTGTTCTATCATCCACTGCCACTACTGAATTGTATTTTTCAAGAAATTCAACAAACTCTTTCTTGTGTCTGGCCAATCTCTTGAAGAACCCAATCAACTCAGCATTAGATATTTCCTTACCATTACGAGGGTCGTTCAATCTATCAAAGAAATGTTTGTCGGTTAGGACTACATCAACTGGATTAAGTTTCTTATCTGCGAATGTGTCAATCTTCTGAAGGTCTCCCATTGGGATTTCGTTGATTGGTACACAATTTGGCACCATCTTACCATTCTTCTTTTTACCACCAACTTGTTTGTACCCTTTCCAACAAGCTTCGTTGATTGGTAATTTACCCCAATCTTTTCCTTTAGTGAAAGTTTTTGGTTTTTTAATAGTTCCTAAATGATGTTTATCGTAGTACACTTCAATGTACTCAACACCCTTACCACCTTTGAATAATTTATCAGCAGCAGCGTGAACGATGTTTTTCTCAAACCCATTGTTTGCTCTTGGAAGGTACATATCAACTTTTTTACCATTCTTATCGTATCCGATTGCATCAAATCTAACACCACCAAATTCGTTGATAGATGACTCGTTTGCTTTAGTCTTTGAGAATGTAGGAGTTTTACCTTTGGTTCTATTACCACCCTTTTTGGTGTCACCACTTTTCTTCTGGTCGGCTCTCTTTCTTCTTACGAAAGATGCTCTACCATCAGGTCCAAGTTTTGCGGCTTTCTCTTTTGATAAACAAGCAGCGTATGCATCACCTTCTTTACCATCACCACACTTACCTAATTTCTTACCATCGGAACTATATCTATCCCAGCCGCCACCATCCGTTGAACCGGTCTTACCTTTACCAAACCACTTACGAAGGTCTTCATCTAATGTTCTATACTTTAGAAGTGGTTTACCATTGATTGTGATGTCACCCTTTTCATTCTTACCAATTGACTTCACTACAATTCTCTTGTTCTTGAACTTACCACCAAGAATTGTATCACCAACTGAAATAGGAATGTTGATGTCCTCAAATTGTAGGACTGCCATATTCTCGGAGATTTTAACACCCATATACTTTTTGTATAGGTACATTAAGAATGGGATGAGTTCTCTAACCATCTTCCTCTTCTCATCCTGCATCTCTTTTGATACCTTTACAGGTTCAGTTGCAGTAGGTGGGTGATGGATGGCCTTGATGGCCTGTCTCTCAATTCCTCGTTTTGTTTTGATGATTGGCATTACAATCTTCCCATTTTCTTTAGATACTTAAACAGCGCATCACCAAGTAATTCACCAAATTCTGAATCTGATGGGTAGTGTGCTCTTGCAACATTTCTTGAGTAGGAAATATCCCTTGCGAGTTCCATAAGGTTATACTCGTGGTCAGGATACATATCACTCAATACTCTACCAACCAAAAATCCTTGGGTAGAGTGTCCACTTGGATACGATGGGGATTTCATTGAAGGTAAATCCGTATCTTTCATTGGAACATTCACCATAGGATGTTTAGCCAATTGTTTTGGTCTTGGTCTATTATATAAGTATTTCAAACGAGTTATAAAGATACGAGAATCATCAAGTAATGTTTCAACTAATCCTTCAGGAAAATCAATTTCAACAGACTTACAATAATCTTTGAATACTTTATCAACATTGTCCATCTCATTTACAAAGTCGGTATCCATTGGAATTTTAGCCAATTGATGAAGTTCCATCTTTGTCTTTGATGAGTCGTTTTGATGAGGTGGTTGGCCAGCGAATTGCTTCCACTCAAACCCCTGTAACATCGAAGGGGTTTCCTTCATTTGTTTTAGGTGTTTGTCGGAAATCTCATCCGAATACCCCATACTCTTTAATAGAACAATGTCCGATAGTTTCATTTACCCTGGCCTCTATACTTCTTCTTGTAATTCTTTGAACGCTTACTATTAGATGTGTTGTTCTTTGAATGAACACCCGGTCTTGTTTTCTTGTTGGTTTCGATTGCACCAGCACCTGATAACTTTGCCATTTTCTATTCCTCAGAATCTATATTCTTTTTTCCAAAAATCTTACCAACTTCTGCGATTCCAAATGCACCCAATGTGATGTATAGAAATGAATTATAAATAAACTCGTTAATTACTAAGTCTTTACCAAGATATCCTGTTACAATATCTGCAGTAGCAAAAATTACCATGATTGCAAACGATGAAAATCCAACTACCGATTTTTCATTAATGTCGTTTGTATCTTTAAAAATGTCAGCAAATGCCATAAGTTTTCTCCTTATATACTTCAACATATTGTAACTCCTTTTTAAAACCATATAACATAAATATGGTAATTTGATGTATTACTTGTTTTTATAAAAATATTCTAAGATGTCTTTTTCTAAAATATAATCCATTACAAAATTATCACCATACATAATACTTGTAAATGTACCACTATCCTCTTCCGTGATTTCTATAACATAATCTATTTCATTATAAGTAACTTTATAGCTTTCAGATTTTCTAATTTTCTGAATACTTCTATGTTCATCAGTCCGTTCAATAACTTCTTTACCACTCAAATCAGGAACATTCGTGAGTTTAGTTACACAATACGCATAATTTGTTTTAATCGTATCTATGAAAAAAATCTCATCCATACTACTCATCAAATATAATCTTTGTTTTTTATCAAGTCCACCATCTGTAAAATCACCTGTGAACTGAATAATTGGTAGGTTTAGTAAAACAAGTTGAGTTTCTTCTTTTAGTTTTTTGAAATCTATGATTGAGGTTATTTGGTGTGGTTGTCGTACCCCCTTATCAAATGGTATAGCTAAGATGTCGTAATATGTTTCTATATTAATCTTATCTAAAACATTCAAACTCATGATTTTTAATCCTTTTCAGTTGCGTACTTTACACCCATAATTGTACCAACGATTGAGAATGCGTTAGTTAGGAGAATACCAAACATATTACTCCAAGTAGAACCTATGATTTGTGTATCAGTACCAGAAATTAATGCTAAACCATACATAACAGTTGTGAGAACACCAACTCCTATAATCACAACCAATGCGACTTTAACAATTGTACTGATTAACTCAAATTGAGTTTTTTTCTGCATTAACTCAAGGTCTTCCATTGCAGCATCTCTAAGAGTCTCGGCTTCTGCTTTTGCATTAATCGCCTCTTGTTCTGCAGCACGAGCATCTTCCATCGCCTGCTCAGTCTCTTCCAATGCTTTTGATAGTTGTTTATTTACCCTATCATTTTCCGTAGCGGCCGCTTCAAGTTCTTTGTTTTGTGCTTGTACTTGTTTAGTCACCTGCAATCGTTTTCTTCTTGATGTGGTGTCTTTTTCTTTACAAATATCAAGATACTTTTGGAATTCAGTATCACCCTTTTTCGCAGATAGAATCTTTAAAAAGTTACCTTCTACATATATTTTGTTTTTTTTTGCAACTTCTAATAGAACATCTCTTGTTTCTTTCGTAACCTCAATCATCTTACTTACTCTCCAACAACTTTTTTAATTTGATGTTTTCAAGTCTCAAATCAAAGTTTTCTTTTTGTTTTTCTTTAATTTCTGATAATAACTCATTTCGATACATTGTGTCTAAATCAGTCTTCTTTTGTTCATCTTTACGAGATATAATTTTTTGATTGATTCTTCTAACATTTGATATTGCACTAATTGATATAACAACCCAACCCCAATTCATTGGAGTCCAATTAAAAGAGTTAAATAATGAAAAATGTATTATAACAAATACGATTGACATTACCCCATATAAATACCCAAACAACCTTCTTCGTTCTAAACTTTTATAAACCACAGAATAAAGTGTTCCGAACCCAATCAGAACACTAAATACGGCCACATACCAAAGTTGTGGAAAAAACTCTGCTTCTAAAACTATTGGAGCAAATATTAACCATATCAATCCTTGCAAAACCTCAGTAGGTTCTGAATCATAATAAGTTAATATTTGTCCCAACCGTTTTAACATGATTACTTATAAATCTTAAAGGGATTTGTTTTGTTCTTGTATCCCTCGTAGTCTTCACGGAATTCCTCAAGACGCGGTTCGATGTCATCAGATTTAATAATCCAAAATTGAGCACCTGCAGCTTTTGCTTTTTCAATTTCTTGATTATCATCCGAAGATGAGATGATACCAATAACACACCCATTCCCATATTCAAAATTTATTTTACGAATCATTTCAATACCATCAAATGATGAACCAATGATATTTAAATCAACGAATACACATTCGGGCCTTTCATGATTTATATCATCTGGGAACCACTCTTTAAACTTGGCGTCAGCTTCATCTGACGAATTTAATGCTTCTAATGATAAAGTGATATCTAAGATACTACAAGCATCTTCAAATACCAAGTGGAATAGGTCTTCATCATCTATTAATAAAATGGAATTAATCATTGTGCTCATTTTAATTTTATCCTTAATTTAGTTCCTGGATTAGTTTTCTCTGCCTTTATGTCAAAACCATGTTCTCTTAAAATTGCGATACAAATATTTAATCCCAATCCTGAGCCCCCTTCTTTTTGTCCTTCTTTTCTCGTATATGGTTTGGATAGTTCCAAAAATTCTTCTTGAGACATACCCCTACCATTATCTTCCACACATAGTGTAAATTCGTTTTCCATATAAATGGCAATCATCTTTGTACTACTATCGTTGTACTTTAATCCATTTCTAATTAAGTTATCAATCGCAGTACAAAAGAGTGGTTCGTTCACTTCGATAGATGGTAGTCTATCAATTGCAACTTGTTTAATATATGATGTTGAAGATAAATAGTTTGTAAGTATCTCTTTCAAGTTACATAATTTCTTTTCAAGTTGAACTTCTTCTTTAACTAAGTTTGTAAATTCTTTTACACCTGCGTAAACCTTCTGAGTGTGTTTTAATCCTTCCTCTAACATTCTCAATGGCGCATCAATTTTTAATTGTTTTATTTGTTCATCTGACAATCTTCTCCTAAGAGAAGTCAATCCTCTTGGCATATAAGTGTTAATACCACTATGCATATCATGTCGAAGAATCTTAGCGGCGTGTTCTAAGTATGAATTCTTTTGATTTACCATTTCTTCAGATTCATGTTGTAAAGTAATGTCAGTTGCTATTTTTAAGATTTTATCTACTTCACCCTTTGCATTACGAATCGGAGTGTAATTGCCAAATAACCAATGTGACTTACCATCCTTGGAAACCCTTTCAAACTCACCCGTGATGGATTCACCGCGTCTTAATTTATCCCAAAATTCAATATATTCCAAACTCTTAGCATATTCTTTTGGCACCATTTGAGAATGTCTTTTGAATTTTAAGTCTTTTTCTCTACATCCCATCATATTACAAAACTTATCGTTTGCTTCAAGAATATATCCATCCGTATCTAACATCACTACAAGGTTTGATTTATCAATTGCGTTTAGTTGTAAATCAATATTTGCTTCTTTGGTTCGTGTTGTTTTGATAAAATCATATACAACATAAAAGAATGGAGGCATGAATGCGATAACACAAATATAACCAAATTTAGCAAGAAAATATGAGGGCTCACACAAACCAAATACAATACAGGTTTGTACCACAAAAAATGTTAACATAATTACACCGGCAAACGCCAAACATATTTTTGCAAACTTGTTCATAGTTGTCTTACAATTCTGACTTACGAAGTCCTAATTTTTCAAATAGCCACTTTGATGGACAAAACTTAGTCCATACACCAACATTTAACATAAGAATTACAAATACCACTACTGCCCAATTGTCAAGTACAAGACCTGTTAATAATACAATTGACATCAAAAGGTATACTGCTCTTACTGAAGTCCAATTTTTCATAAAATCTCCTTAATTAATGCATACTGATTGTTTCAACGAATGCGATTTTTAATCTAATCCAAATTTTTTGGAATCTTGATAAGTTTTTGAACTCTTTTGTTTGAAAGATGTCAACCATCTCACATTTACAATTTTCACAATTACAAGTCTTTTCCATTATAACCCCATCAGCATATCCAACAACTCTTGTTGTGGGAACATATCAAATTTATCTTTACGAGTGTTAGTGTGAGTCCACACACCTTTTACTTTACCATAGAATGCGTCTTCATTGAATTCAAATGCATCAGCACCTTTTTCTTTAACCAATGCAGGAAGACCGGCTCTGATATCAATACCATCTCTTTCAGCGATAAACTTCAACCAAAGTTCTAATGCCTTGATTTGTTTATCTGAGTATCTATGCCAAGTTGAGTGACCTCTAAATGGTTTAGCCAAAGTTACGATTTGTGATGGGTCAACTGTAGCACCGGCGTATGTCTTACCATCTTTCACATAACCAAAGTTACAAACCTCAACGCCAATTGAGTTCTTGTGCATCTTTTGTGAACCATTCTTACCCAAGTGGTATCCCCAGTTTCCAGCAGGAAATGCTTGAACCATCTCACCATCGTACTTGTCATCGTTACCTTTACAAGAAGGGCCACCCAATACGAATTCAGTTGAGATTGCACCATTCTTATCAGCATCCCACTGTTTGATTACGTTGTAAGGGTTGTGCCATCCAGCGGTGTGGTGTAAGAACAACCACTCTGCTTTGATAGGGCCCTTTTTGTACTCATCTTCGGGCATAAAGTATTCTGCAATTTCCAAACCATTTTTAGTTGTATATGGTTTCTTTGTGTATAGACCACTTGCAGATTCTGGATTTGCTTCTGAAGTTGAAGCATCTGTATCCAACAATCCCATTTTACCTAAAGTTCCGTTACCAACTAAACCATCGGCATCTAAACCATTGGCTGCCTGCCATTTCTTAACTGCTTCAGCAGTTCCTTTTCCAAAGATACCATCGGCCGTGACACCAACTACTTCTTGTACATCTTTTACGAGGTCTCCCCGTGAACCAACTTTTAGTAACATCTACTAACTCCTTTTTTTGCGTCCGGCACAATGTGCCTTTTGACTGAATCCTTTTGGATTATTACAATCAATTGACTTCTTGTACTTTTCAGACCATTTCTCATCCACACTTTTGATGAGTCGTTCCATGGCCTGTTCTAACTTATTTGGGAGATTTTTATGTTTAGTACTTGCAAAATCTTTAACATCAGATGTCTTCATGGTTTTTGCAGCATCTCTAACATCTTTAGAGACATCTGATGGTTTTATGTCTCCTCGTTTAAGGGCATAAACCAAACTCATGAATTTTTGCTGTGCTTTGGATTTAGCAGGCATATTAATCTCCTCCCTAATAAATATGGAGAAAGTCAGAAGGAAGTGTCCATTCTATGCCAAATGGGTCAGAAACTTTAATTTCTTGCTTTTGTTCGTTGAGTGATATGAGAGTCACCCTTTCTCCCTCGACCAGACTTCCCCTGTAATTGGAGAATGTCTTCTTCATTTCGAGTTTTTTTCCTATTTGATTTTGTAAATTTTTCATATACTTCATAATCTTCAGCATATTCATCTAGCTGATTCACATTGATTTTACCCATTGCGGATTATCCTTAAATTATTAATTTTGTCCAAGAATTGTTCTACGGAATAAGATTTATTTTTCTCATCTTTGACCACCACCTCGTTTAAGGTGTCGGGATACTTTTCTACCAATCTTACGAGAATATCAAACCCTTGGTCAGCCCAAAAGTTCTTGAAGGAAACTTCACCCAAAATGTTGGTTGAGAAGTCTACTGATTCTTCGGTGTCACCTGGCAGTAATATAAAGTATCTCATAGATTTATCAAGGTGTTTTCATAGTGTTTTACTCTATTGACCTTTATTTTAAATATGTCGAATTCGTACTCACCACTCTCAAATTCATTAAAATCAAAGATTTCCGATAGTTGTTGAATGAAGTTAAATGAGTTTTGAGTGAGTGAACGAGCATCAAATTCTACAATGATATCGGACATGATATCAGACTCACCACTCGTGTTGAATCTCATAGTCAAGTCAAATTGAGTGTTTGGTTGTTCTAATTCAATATAGTCATTGATAATTTCTTCAGAACAATCTACCGTCATTCTACTACACCAAGGTTCTAAAATGTTTATGATTCTGGCATCTGCGTTAGTTACCTTGAACTCTACATCGTATTTGTGAGGTACAACCGGCATCATAAACTTATCATGTTTAACAAAATGCCCCCACTTACGAATAAAGTTACGAGTTGAACGGATGTTTTGAGCTAACCACTCATCTGATTCCTTCCCTACTTCGGTAATTGTTGGGTTATATCGTGAACCTCTACAAGTCAAATGGAATACAGCACCTTCCCAAGTCTGAACAAGCTTATATCCGTTCAAAAGGAATCGGTTGAAGATGTCAGAGTCTTCTTTTGATTGTGGAGCGTACAATGGGTCGTGACCTCCAATAGATGTAAAATCCTCTTTGAACAAGAACCATGGTGCAAATATACCGTCGGTGGTCTTATCTTTTACCTGAGGTAAGTAGTTGTTGAAGAATTCCATGAACCAATCTTCGTTGAAGTCTTCCGGTTCGGTAGGCGCTCCCTCAATCAATACCTTCTCTGGTCCAGCAGGATGCAGGTCTGGCTCAATACGAGTAAGTGATACCACCGTCATTGGTTTGATGTGTTCCAATACGGATTCAAGAGCACCAGGACATAACCACATATCTGCGTGGTAAATACCTACGATTGGGGTTGTTGCTAACTCGTTGATAAGCCGGTCATAAAGAATGGTGTGACCCAATCGTGTCGGCCCCTCATTACGAAGTGCCTTAAAGTTGGGGTCTTTAGACATCATCTCCTGACACCACTCCCAAGTTCCATCGTTACTGAAATCATCGGCGACACAAATAGTAGGTTCGGGCCCTGCATTCTTTCTAATACTATCGTAAGACCACTTGAGGTATTTCAAGTTGTTACGACTTGGTTGAATAAACGATATATCTTTTTTAGTTATCATTTTAATTTACTTATTTCGTTAAAGTTTGTATCCATAGTCATGATATACTTTTTTTCCGAAAAATGTTCAGTATATAGTGATTTAGCTTTTTCAGATACCATTGTATAAAAATCATTATCATTTTTTAGTTTAACTGCTAATTTTTTAGCTGTAACTAAATCATTATGTTCAACTGATAAATCAGGAAAACACAATCTTTGGGTATTAGCGTGAACATTTCCAATACATGGAATGCCTAAATAAGCACAATTTAATGAAAATGTTCCACCAATAGTATTAGGATTCAAATGTACGGCGTATTTAAATTTGTTCAGTTCTTTCATCCAACCATACCATTCTAAATATGGTAAATGATTAATATCTTCAACATTTAATTCAGTTTTGTCCATTCGACCCATTTGAGGGGCTGATATTTTATGTCCTAACTCTAATGCTACCATGTATGAATCCATCCCACCATACCATCTTACCAAATTACCACCAATAATAACACCACTACGTTCTACTTTTACTATATCCTTTAATGAATCTTCAATCATTAGAGTTGGATTGATATATGTTGGTTTTTCTAATAGACCTTCATAGTATTTTTTATCAATATCATTATGTGCGAATACAATGTCAACTGACATCATTTGGTTTAAAAACCATATTGATTCATGTAAGGGTAAACTTTGATAATACCAACTTGGCCCTTCCTGCATAAAGGCTACCTTCTTACAAATACGTTTCATGTTTGATACAATATCCATATTCATAAAGTTTTTGACATTCTTTGGAATGATTAATACTCCCAAATCATAAATGATACGATTTTCAGTTGGTATGGCTTTTATTGGAACGTGGTCTGCATCCAAGGCTACGAACCAAGCAAACTCTGTTCTCATATTCTTGTGGGTTCTTGGTGTTTTACCCACAAACCCCATCTCACTAAAAAATGCTGTTCTCATCGTACTCCGTAACTCAATATTAAACCTTCTTGATGTGTGGTTGTAAATTTAGTACCATTAGTGCGATTTACAGTAAAACCGGCAGGTTCTCCTATTTCAGACTCCACAACTAACCCAGCACCAATTGCTTCATTAACAGCCCTATGAACTCCTGGATGCTCGGGATGGCCGTAGTCATCAAACACCAAATAAATACCAGTATCTGGGTTCATTCGTGTAAGTGCTTGATTTATATCAAATATAACATTATCATATAAATGCATACAATCAATAACAACTACATCATAATATTGGTTCAAAGTATCGTATGTTTTTACATCATATGCATTATTTAATATAAATTCAATATTATCAATCCCATTACAATATTCTTTTGCTCGTGCAAATCTTTTTTCATTGAACTCAATAGTGTCTACACTATCAAACAATGAACTTAAAACTTTAGTTGTTACTCCATAACAAGTTCCGACCTCTAAACAAGATTTTAAATTTTTATCATAAAAAAAATCAATGACATCACGTTTCCATTTTAATGATGTGGTGTCTTTATGCTCTAAATTCTTTTCAGAGATTCCTTCTAATATTTTATATTTAGCTTTCATATAATGTGTTGTATGTTCGTTCCATCCAATATTTTACACCCCTTGGATTTTTAGGAATTGCGTTAAAGTGATACACCCACCCAGCATCCAAGAAATGTAGCTCATCGCTAAACCAAGAATGACCTGGAATGTGTAATAAATTCTTTCTAAACAAATCTTGTAGATTATAACTTTCTGACATATATTCCACATCGATGTTATGTAGTTGAGTAAGGTAATTTATAATGGTTTGGTCAGTACCTGCATTTATTTTATTATTCCAATCATTAATAATATCAATATTATCCCAATAGTATTTTTGAACCTCTTTGTAAAATGGTATATGTGATTTGTTTGTAATCTGAAATCCACCATTAAAATATTTCCAAAGTTTAACTTTTGGTTCGTTTGGAAATAATGCGTTACCCCAATTTCTAATACTACGAGTTGTCCACTCATAACAACCATTGTTGAAAACTACACCAAATTTACCATTTGTTTCATTAAAAAAGTTTGGAGTGTCTGGATGAATAATAGTATCAGCATCTACAATAAGAACTTGGTCGTAGTCAATATTATTGTGTTCAAGAATGTCATGAACCCAATAACGCTGTAAGGTTACTTTGAGTTTATTTACATCAGTAATTGGTTCAGTCCACTCTACAAGTTGTACATTATTTTTATCACACCAACTAGCCCAACTTTTAATAGAGTAGTGGTATGGTGTGTTTCTACCATTTCCAAGATTAATATTTGGTATAAAAACTACGTTTTTCATAATTCCAATTCACTAATATAGTCGTTAAGTTCACGAGTAGGATTCCATCCTAAAACATATCCAGCAGTTGGACTCGTATTTAATGTGTCTCTGGCCTCACCTGGTTTTGCATCTTTGTAGATTGGAGTGATACCAAACATATCAGCAACTTCATTTACTGAATGATTCTTACCTCTACCCAGTTCAAATTCAAACCCCCAAGACTCAGTTTCCATAATCAAAATTAAAGCATCTACAATATCATCAACGTGAGTAAAATCTCTTCGCTGTTCACCATCTCCATAAATTTCACATTGGATACCATTATTAATGTTGTTAATCCAACGACCAATCAAAGTGGTATACCCACCTTCTAATAATTGATGTGGCCCATAAACATTATAGAATCGTGCAGTAGTTGCTGATAATGCAAAGTGTTTTTGATACAACTGAATAATGTCCTCACCCAAATCTTTTGAGAATGTATATGGGTTTTTAAATCTACCACTATGTTTGGATGATGACCCTGCGTAAATCAATGGGACATCGTTTTTTGCGCACCAATCTACAAGGTTTAGTGTAGCGTTTGCGTTGGTGGTAAAATAATCTTTTGGGTTTTGAAAAGAAGGTTGGATTCTAGCAATAGCTGCCATATGAAACACTACATCTACTTTTGGGAAATCATTCAAATTTCTCAAATCGTGATTCATATATTTACAACCAAATTGATGGTTTGATTTTAAACCTGTATTGTAATTGTCGATAGATACTACATCGTGTCCATCTTTCAATAATCTTTTGATAAGATTTGTACCTACAAATCCCGCGCCCCCCGTAACTAATATTTTCATTATCCTAATCCTTTCCAAGTTGCACCGTTGCCAGTGTAGTAGTGATTTACTTCGATACTTGGTGTATATAAATATGATTTTCCTTTTAATAAAATATCAGATGCCCAATATCTATCTTCTTTACCAGATAGGGTTTCATCAAATGGGGTTTCAATCAAATCCTTCTTATTGTAGAAGCAAAATGCGTTGTGTAGAAATGGTCTATCTTCAATCGTAGA
>Ga0222716_10001448_pt1 | contig 19826 bp, 32 predicted proteins | sample C33_13DmetaG_FD_165044 | JGI IMG/M metagenome (GOLD analysis project Ga0222716, IMG submission 165044) | Estuarine water microbial communities from San Francisco Bay, California, United States - C33_13D | ecosystem: Environmental > Aquatic > Marine > Unclassified | place: USA: California... | reverse complement strand
ATACTATTCTGCACAAATATTTTGCGTTTTTACCAAATTTGACTATGTTGCGAACATGGCTATACATATCGAACCCGAAACAGGGGTCGCAAAACGCACCCCACCCAAGATCAAAGATCTCGCAGTCAAAGCAAGCGCCGCTGCAAGAACAGCAGAGTTCCTGCATGAGAATGGTTTGGAGATAAAACCCAACCAAGACGATAAAGACGTGGCTGCTGCACTGGCAGTGTCCTACGCGGAAGATCCAGACAAAACTTCAAAGGCTGCAACCCCCAAGCGGGTAGCCCACCTCACCCCAGCCACCCTACTGATGACAGATCGCATCTTGAAAGATTTTGGTCATTCCGTAGTGAAATCGGCTACGCAGGTGCGACATCTTGTCACAAACAAGCTGATTGAAGAAACTGAAAACCCAGACCCACGGGTGCGTATCCGTGCGTTAGAACTGTTGGGTAAGATCAGCGATGTAGGATTGTTTGCTGAGAAAACTGAGGTTACAATAACCCACCAGACTACGGATGACCTGAAAGACAGACTGCGGGAAAAGCTGACAAGGCTTATAAACCCAGAACCCCACCCAGAGGTAGAAGACGCTATCGTTATAGAAGGCGCTACCATCGACGTGGACAAGGAATTAGGACTAGATGACGACTAGCCCCTATAGCCCTGCATCCGCAGGGGCGAGCCTCGCCGAAATCGCTGCAGGTATGGACTTCTCTCCAGAAGACATACAGCATGTGCTAAAAAATCTGGACAGTTTTGCTCCTGAAGAACTTCAGGAGATAGACAAGATAGTGGAAGAACTTTCCACGAGAAACGCTAACCAGTCTGCGCATGATGACCTGATAGCGTTTTGTAAGCGGATGCAGCTAGATTATAAGGTTGGTAGGCACCACCGCATACTCGCGGACAAGCTGATGGCGCTGGAAGATGGCTCGTCGGACCGTGTATGCGTCAACATCCCACCCCGTCACGGCAAGTCACAGCTAGTATCTATATTCTACCCAGCGTGGTTCCTTGGGCGTAACCCCGGTAAAAAGGTTATGATGGTGTCCCACACCACGGACCTCGCGGTTGATTTTGGTAGGAAGGTGCGTAACCTGATAGCTACCGCAGAATACAGAGAAATATTTCCAGAAGTTTCTCTGGCAGTGGACAGTAAGTCGGCTGGGCGGTGGAACACAAACTTTGGAGGTGAGTATTTTGCGTGTGGTATTGGGTCTGCCCTTGCGGGACGTGGCGCTGATTTGCTCCTTGTTGATGATCCTCATTCTGAGCAAGATGTTATTAACGGAAACTTCTCTGTGTTCGACAAAGCATACGAGTGGTTCACCTTCGGCGCACGTACTCGCCTTATGCCGGGCGGTAGGGTTGCCATAGTCCAGACACGTTGGCACATGGACGACCTCACGGGGCGTGTGACTAACGATATGGTGAAGAATGACCTCGCAGATCAGTATGAAATTGTGGAGTTTCCCGCACTTTTGGACTCTGAGGACAGCAAAGGTAAGCCGATAAAGAAGCCGTTGTGGCCTGAGTTCTTTGATTTGGCGGCGTTAGAGCGCACAAAAGCGTCAATGCCCGCGTTCCAGTGGAATGCACAGTATCAACAACAACCTACGGCTGAAGAAGCGTCAATAATTAAGCGAGAATGGTGGGGAATATGGCCTCACGACGACCCACCGTCCGTGGAGTACGTGATTATGTCGCTGGATGCCGCCGCAGAAAAGCATAATCGCGCCGATTACACTGCGCTGACCACATGGGGTGTGTTTTTTAACGAAGAAGAGAACGCACGACACATTATTTTGCTGGATTCTATCAAAGAACGGCTGGAATTTCCTGAATTAAAAGAACTTGCCATGCGAGAATACAGAAATTGGGAGCCAGATGCGTTTATTGTGGAGAAAAAGTCCTCTGGTGTGGCGATTTACCAAGAAATGCGGCGTATGGGGCTACCCGTACAGGAGTATACACCCCACAGGGGGACAGGAGATAAGCTTGCGCGGCTTAATTCTGTAGCTGATATTATTGCATCTGGCATGGCGTGGGTTCCATCCACCCGATGGGCAGATGAGTTAGTAGAAGAAATCGCAGGATTTCCGTTTATGTCTAACGATGACCTTGTTGACTCCACAGTTATGGCCCTGATGCGGTTCAGACAGGGTGGGTTTATACGTCTACCCACGGATGAGTGGGATGATGACCCAGTGTATCGCAGGCCCGTAGAGTATTATTAAACAGAGATATCCACAATCGAGCCTTGCGGTTTTAAGCCAGTGTTTGATGCACCAAACTTATCATAACTTAACATCAAGTCTAATTGTTGCCTTTCAAGAGCCTTAGCGAGCTTGTGAGCGCGGTTGTGTTGTTTCTGAACCTGTTGCTGCGCCTGATGGTTTTCGATGCTCTCACGGCTTCTCTCAACGCCTACGGCAAACGGTAAATTTCCTACGGGTTCAAGCATTGGCTAACCACACAAAAGCAACAAGGCCACCTACTCCAAGGATAAACACAAGTATCCCCGCCACCCACTCAATAATAGTTTGCTTTATCTCCATCCTACGGAAGTCATGTTCACGCTTCTGCTTCCTGATCTCCGCCTCTATTCTCAAAAACTCCTGCCAGTGAGATGGTCCTAATATAGCTGGATGGCTAATCAACTCCCGCAACTCATCGCGCATTCTCTGTGCTTGCTTCCTTGCAAGAAAAACTTCCATAGCTTGAGCTTGGACACCCCCACCCAAAGCCTTATACCAAGGCGGTTTCTCTGCCATCTTTTCAGCCTGATCAATATCAGCCATACAGTTAGCCCATTGCTGCAACTGTTGGCCCATATCCTGAAGATCTCGCCCGACTTGGACGCCTTTTTTCAAAAAATTATAGGCCGCTTGTGCGCCAGCGATTGCAACACCTATCTCTATCATGTTTTGTGGAACCTCGCGGGACAAGCGTAGTTAGGATGAACTACATAACTTTCATCATACCACATGTAGCTGGGTCTTTTTTGACCACAGTCGTACACACAGACCTTGTACAACCCGGAATAAAAACTTTGCCCCCACAGTACCGCAACTAAGACACACGTCATCTTGTTTTTGTACCATGTATTGTCTACAACTTAATTGGGACAGTTCTCCCGGATGTCCCACGGCGAGGTGCGGTAGACCCCACAACCGTGCTTCGCCAACTCTAGTATAGACCACAACGTAGTTTTTGTGTAAAGTAAACTAAGTCACACCAGAGAGAGTGCCTATGGCTATTGAAAAACCTATGATTCCAGCAGAGCTGGATATAGAAAGCAATCCTTCTGAAGAAGAACTTACTGTTGAGATAGTAAATCCTGATGCTGTTTCTATGGAAACAGATGATGGCGGGGTAATAATTGATTTTACTGGCGAGACTACGCAGAGTCTTATAGGTCCAGAACATGATTCTAACTTAGCAGAGTTCTTAGACGAGTCTGATTTGCAGGCTATGGCTTCTGAACTGGTTGAAGATTTTAATTCAGATAGAGAATCACGGGCAGATTGGGCAAGAGCCTATGTAAAAGGCTTGGATCTACTGGGTATGAAGATCGAAGATCGTCAGCAGCCGTGGGCGGGTGCCTCTGGCGTGTTCCATCCGGTCCTCACCGAAGCAGTTGTGCGGTTCCAAGCACAGGCTATGGGAGAACTGTACCCCGCTAGTGGGCCTGTCAGGACCAAGATAATGGGGAAAATTACCCCAGAAAAGTCAGATCAAGCCAATCGTGTACAAAACGAGATGAATTATCTCCTGACTGAGGAGATGACAGAGTACAGAGATGAGCTTGAGCAGATGCTATTTAAGCTGCCCCTTGCTGGCTCTGCGTTCAAAAAAGTATATTATGATCCTTTAATGGATAGGCCATGTGCCGTATTTGTCCCATCTGAGGACTTTGTAGCATCTTACGGCACTACAGATCTTATGACATGTCCAAGATATACGCATGTTATGAAGAAAACTAAAAATGAGATCTTAGAGTTACAGGTTGCAGGGTTTTATAAGGACGTAGATCTTCCAGACCCCGCTCCAGATTTTTCTGATATACAGGAAAAATACGATGAACTCGACGGAGAAAGTGCAATTGTTGAGGATGATGATCGCTACACTATCCTTGAAATGCACATTGATATTAACATGCCCGAAGAGTTCGATGACCCTGATGGTATAGCCCGTCCGTATGTCATAACTATAGAGAAGTCTTCACAAGAAATACTAGCGATTAGGAAAAATTGGTATGAAGATGACCCTAAAAAACGGAAGCGTCAGCACTTTGTTCACTACAAGTATCTTCCGGGTTTGGGGTTTTATGGCACGGGGCTTATCCACCTTATCGGAGGCTTGGCAAAGTCTGCGACATCTATCCTTCGTCAGCTTATTGACGCTGGTACTCTATCGAACCTACCTGCTGGGCTTAAAGCTAGGGGTATGCGTATTAAGGGGGACGACACTCCTCTTATGCCGGGTGAATTTAGGGATGTGGACGTGCCGGGCGGTGCCATCCGTGATTCGATTACGTTTATCCCTTACAAGGAGCCAAGTAGCGTACTCTACTCGTTGCTTGGAAATATTGTCGAGGAAGGAAGGCGTATAGGGTCTGTAGCCGATATACAGGTTGGTGACATGAATGCTCAAGCACCAGTCGGCACAACTCTTGCGCTTCTGGAGCGGTCCATGAAGGTGATGTCTGGTGTTCAGGCTCGCCTTCATGCCGCGATGAAGAAAGAACTACGTCTACTTGCGAAGATCGTGCATGATTACATGCCTGTTGAATACGCTTACGAGATGGATGGTAACTTCAACAGAATAGAAGATTTTGATAAGCGCGTGGACGTAATCCCTGTGTCTGATCCAAATGCTGCAACTATGTCTCAGCGCATCATGCAGTATCAGGCCGCATTACAGTTGGCCCAGCAAGCACCGCAGCTATATGATATGGGTATGCTCCACCGACAGATGCTGGAAGTTCTTGGTATCCAAGATGCAAGTGATATCATTAAATTACCAGACGAAATTAAACCAGCAGATCCTGTGACAGAAAACATGATGATCATGAAACAGGAACCTGTAAAAGTATTTACTTATCAGGATCATGAGGCTCATATCGCGGTTCACATGGCTGCAGCGCAAGATCCAAAGATTATGCAGATGATAGGCCAGTCTCCGTTTGCTCAAGTTATACAGCAAAACATGGCTGCTCATATTACTGAACATGTTGCCGCTCAGTATCGTAAGGAAATAGAAAAGCAGCTTGGTGTAGAAATGCCACCACAGGATCAACCATTGCCAGAAGACTTAGAGGTACAGATCTCTCGTCTGACGCAGGAAGCGGCTGCTAAGTTGCTAAAGAAAGATCAAGCAGAGGCGCAACAACAGCAGATTCAGCAGCAACAGCAGGATCCCGTTGTGCAGATGCAGCAAGCAGAAATGCAGCTTAAACAGGCAGAGTTGAAACATAAAATGCAGATGGATGCAGCTAAGTTGCAGCTTGAAGCTAAGAAGATTGAAGCCCAAAATCAACGTGAAGGCGCAAAACTAGGGGTAGAACTTGCGACAGAACTCGATAAAAACCAGCGCGCAGATCAGCGCGAAGGCGCAAAACTGGGTATAGAAGTAGCACGGGAGCTAACAAGAGGTGGAAGACAGTAGTGTAATTGCACTCATGCAGCGGGTTATCTCGCAGTATAAAGAGGAAGTAGAATTATTTTTGGCTGGCGGGGGTGCCGAAGATATAGCGCAATACAACAGAGTTGTTGGTCGTTACGAAGGTTTAAAACTTATAGAGAGGGAGCTAGAAGACCTAGAAAAAAGATTTATTGAAGAGTAGATCTTTTTGATCTATTCGTAAGTGGGGCTTCGTGGATGAATCCACGCAAGGTTTCTGTGAACCTTTAATCACTGCAAGGTAGGTAAATGTATACAGGTAAGAAAACAACTGAAGAAAAAGTAGCAACACAGCTACCACAGCCTAAAGGCTACAAGATCCTCATAGGACTTCCAGAGGTAAGCGAAAAGACAGAAGGCGGAGTATTTATGCCTGATGGTCTTAGATCCGCCGAAGAAACTGCGTCAATAATAGGTTTTGTTATTGATATGGGGGGAGATGCTTACAAAGATCATAATAAATTTCCAGATGGACCGTACTGCAAGAAAGGAGATTTTGTTATCTTCCGTTCTTACTCAGGCACACGGTTCAAGATCCATGGAAAAGAGTTTCGCTTGATCAATGATGATACAGTCGAAGCTGTAGTTGATGATCCACGGGGGTACACACGGATATGAGTAATCTGGCTGAAGAATTTGAAGAAGAAACCGTTGCGGAAGCAATTGCAAGCGCACAGGGTAATGTGCAGGTAGAAGAAGATGATGGCAGCTTTGAGATTGAAGTTGTTGATGACACGCCTGAAGAGGATCAAGGCAAACCTCGTCGCGCCGAGAATACGGAACCAAAGATACCGTCAGATGACGAAGTAGAGAAGTATTCTGAAGGCGTACAGAAACGTATCAAACAGCTAAAGTTTGAGTTTCACGAAGAGCGCCGCGCAAAAGAAGAAGCCGCACGTATGCAAGAAGAGGCTTTACGTTATGCGCAGCAGATAAAAGCCGAAAATGATAGGCTGAAGAAAACGCTTGATGAAGGAGAAGCCACTCTAATTAATCAAGCAAAAGGGCGTATTGATGCACAGTTGGACAAGGCCAAAGCCGCTTACAAAGCAGCTTATGAGTCTGGAGATCCTGATGCACTTCTTGCAGCCCAAGAACAGCTTACAACTATCCAAAACGAAAAATATCGCGTAGATAACTACAAACCACAACAAAGAGTACAACAACAAGCTCCACAACCCACCTATCAACAGCCTGCGGCCCAACCACCAAAAGTGGATCAAAAAGCCTTAGAGTGGGGAAAAAGGAACGATTGGTTTGAAAAAGACCCCGAAATGACGGGGTACGCGTATGGGCTTCATGAGAAGCTTGTAAAACAAGGTATTGATCCAAGAAGCGATCAATACTATGATGAGATAGATAAGTCTATACGACGAGTCTTTCCAGATAGGTTTGATGGTGGGCTAATTGAGGAAGAAGCACCCCATCGTCAACACGGCTCCGTGGTTGCCGCACCGTCTAAAACGACAAAGAAACCACGCACAGTGCGACTGACCTCAACGCAAGCCTCTCTCGCCAAGCGGCTTGGTCTGACTAATGAGCAATATGCGGCGCAGTTAATGAAGGAAGCATCTAAATGACGGATAGAACCTCACGCACAAGTGAGACTCGCGAAGAGTCAAAACGCAAAGTGTCATGGCAGAGACCTTCTATGTTACCGACCCCCGAACCCAGAGAGGGCATTGAGTTCCGCTGGATTCGCACATCAACCTTGGGTAATACGGATAACACGAACGTTTCTTCCAGATTTCGTGAAGGTTGGACACCTGTTCGGAAGGAAGATCATCCAAACCTTCACGTTGTGTCTGATATCGACTCACGATTTCAAGACAATATTGAGGTCGGTGGATTACTGCTTTGCCAGAACTCTACCGAAAACGTTAAGGCTAGGAGGGAAGCACAACTTGATCAGGCCAAGAGCCAAATGCAAGCTGTGGATAACTCTTATCTAAGACAATCAGACCCTCGTATGCCCGTTCTAAACCCAGAGCGTTCTACGAGGACTTCATTTGGCAAGTAACCTTTCGAGGGAGCTTGCTTGGTAGAAACTAAGATGTAGGAGAGAGCTATGGCTACTTCAGCGGCTCCTTATGGTCTCCGTCCCGTCAAACGTGCGGATGGAATGCCATATGCTGGGGCAACGTCCCAGTATCTCATCGACCCTGCTGGTGAAGCAACGAACCTATTCTATGGTCAAGTTGTAATCATCGGGGCTGATGGGTATATCGCGCTGGCTACAGGTACAGGTGCAGACCTTACCTCTAACAGCATTTCAGGCACTTCAGGCGTAGGCGGCATCGGCGTCTTCGTCGGTTGTGAATATGTAAACTCTTCAGGTCAACGTGTTCAAGCACAGTACTATCCGTCTGGTACAAACAGCAATAGTACTAAGATTGTGGCTTATGTTGTCGATGATCCAAATGTACTATTCCAAGCGCAGCTTGATGGTTCTGGAGCGCAGACAATTATTGGTACGAACACATTCTTTGCAGCGGCTCAGTCTACCTCAACTGGTGATACAGTTACAGGTAACTCAACGTCTGCATTAGATGCGACTGTTCAAACCGCAGCGGCTGCATTCCGCATCGTTGCTCATGTTTCTGATCCTGCTGATTCGTATCCAGATGTACTTGTAAAGTTCAATCCGGGCGCTCACCAGATGACGAACAATGTTGGCTTATAAAGGAGTTAAATAATGGCTATTTCTCGCGCCCAGCTCCTTAAAGAGCTTCTTCCCGGCCTAAACGCTTTGTTTGGCTTGGAATACGGTAAATACGAAAACGAACACGACGAGATCTATGAGACTGAAACTTCAGAGCGTAGCTTTGAAGAAGAAGTCAAATTGTCCGGGTTTGGTGCGGCTCCTGTGAAAGCAGAAGGTGCGTCTATTTCCTACGACAATGCACAGGAATCTTTCACCGCTCGTTACAACCATGAAACTGTTGCTATGGGTTTCTCTATCACTGAAGAAGCGATGGAAGACAACCTGTATGACTCTCTTTCTGCACGTTACACAAAGGCACTTGCCCGTGGTATGGCGTACACAAAGCAGACGAAAGCAGCTTCATTGTTGAACACAGGGTTTGATACGTTCAAATCTGGTGACAACGTGTTCTTGTTCGCAACCAACCACCCAACTATTGAAGGCGGCACAAACGCAAACAAACCTTCAACAAATGCTGACTTGAATGAAACTTCGCTTGAGCAAGCTGTGATTGATATTGCTGCGTTCACTGATGAACGTGGTCTGTTGATCGCTGCGCGTCCACGCAAGCTTATCATTCCACCAGCGTTGATGTTTGTTGCAACACGTCTTCTGCAAACAGAACTGCGTGTAGGAACGGCAGACAATGATATTAACGCAATCCGTTCTAACGGATCTATCCCAGAGGGTTATAGTGTTAACCACTACCTGACGGATAACGATGCGTTCTTTATCACGACTGACATTCCTAACGGCATGAAGCACTTTGTGCGTACTGCCATGCAGACAGGTATGGACGGTGACTTCGATACAGGTAACGTGCGCTATAAAGCGCGTGAGCGTTATTCATTCGGTGTTTCTGACCCGCTTGGAATTTACGGTTCCCCCGGAGCGTAAATTATGTTACAGTATGGATACTGATGGTATTTCATTGGTATCCTCCCTGATTGGACTGGGCCACTTCGGTGGCCCTTTCTTTATTCACAAGTTGCCTCTTTCTTTTTTTATAAACTATGTTATCCTGTTTTTATCCCTGACAGCCAATAGGCTGACACACCCAAAGACAGGAGATCAAAATGGGTCTAACTACCTTTTCAGGTCCGGTTCGTTCTGAACGCGGATTTACTGCTGTAGGATCAACCGCAGTCGTAGCAATCACAGCAGAAACAACTCTCACATATGCAGACCACGTAGGGCGCATTATTGAAATCAATGATGCAGACGGTGCAGTTACGCTTCCAGCAATCACCAGTGACACTATTGGCGCAACCTACAAATTCTTCGTAGGCACCACTGCTTCTGACTTGGATATCAAAACAGATGGCACAGATAAGTTTGTTGGCAATCTCCTTCTTGCCGCCGCCGCCACTTCTCAAGCTAGGGGTTTCGCTCCTGCAGCAAGCAACGATGTCATTTCTATGAACGGCACCACCACAGGTGGTATTGCAGGTTCTGTCGTGGAAGTTACAGCGATTGCAACCGCAGAATATCTTGTTACTGGCACATTGTTAGGATCAGGCACACTCGCTACTCCGTTTGCTGATAGCTAATAGGAGTGAGATATGCGTTCTGATGTACAATCGAAACGTGTTACTGGAACGGGGTCACTTAGTGTTGGCCCCGCTCGAATCCGTCAGATCCAAGTATTAACAACTACTGGATCGCCTAGACTGACAATTACTGATGGTAACGGTGGCTCTACCGCACTTGATTTGGACTTTGCAGCTTCTGACTCTCATTCAGTAAACATTCCGTCTGATGGCATTCGTGTCAGCGACATCTATGTTTCTGCGTTTACAAACATCACCGCTATGACGGTGTTTTATAACTAAGAGGTTCTCATGGCTCGTGAAGTAAGTTCTATCTCTAGAGTTGGCACTAGCGAGCCATTCGAGCTTCAAGTTGCTCGTGAGCAAATATCTTTCCATAAGACTATTTTTAAGTTTGGTTATAATTCTGTTGTTGGGTCCATAAAGGAAACCATTTGGGAACAAGGCGGTTTATACGCTTATCCCGCATCAGCCACAGTAATGACTATATCAAGCAGTTCAGCTAATGATGCTGCCGCAGGAACTGGTGCAAGAACATTAGAAATTTTCGGCCTAGACGCCGATTACAATGAAATAAACGAAGTTGTCACATTGAATGGGCAAACTGCTGTTAACACCACAAAATCTTACCTACGGATAAATCGCGGCCTTGTTCGCAGTGCAGGTAGTGGTGGTGCAAACGATGGCATAATTTACGCAGGAACAGGCACAGTGACCTCTGGAGTTCCCGCTAATATTTATCTTACCATCAATGGTGATGGTGATAACCAAACATTAATGGCGGTTTGGACAGTTCCCGCAGGATATACAGCGTTTCTTACAAAAATGGCTTTATCTACAGGCACGGCAACTAATACACCGGCTGTTCTAAATGCTAGTCTTGTTGCTAGGCCATACGGAGAAGTCTTTCAGATAAAGGAAAGATTTACCTTAACAGATGGCGCACACGAACAGTTCTACACTTTCCCGTTAAGATTCACAGAAAAAACAGACTTAGAGATGAGGGCCTTTTCTTCTTCAGGATCGGTTAACTTTAATGTGTCCGCGTCAATGCAGTTTATTTACATTCAAAATGGGGGTGACTTGTAGTGGCTGAAAAGAAAAAAGACAGCCGTTTAACAAGAGCGGGTGTTTCTGGTTACAACAAACCAAAGCGTACTCCTAATCATCCAACAAAAAGTCATGTTGTTGTGGCTAAGCAAGGTGATAAGGTTAAGACTATCCGCTTTGGACAGCAGGGTGTGAAGACAAACCAGACTGTAGGGCAACGCAAAGCCTTTAAGTCTCGTCACGCAAAGAACATCAGCAAGGGCAAGATGTCTGCAGCTTATTGGGCTGATCGTGTTAAGTGGTCCCCTAGTAAAACTAAATCTAGTTCTCCAAAGTGGAAGAAAGGTTCATAATGGATATCTTGAGCAGTAAGGTTGTGATGGGGGTCGCAGCGGCTTTAATTGGTCTAGTGGGCGCGGTTTCGTATAATTGGGCTAGTTGGGCGACAGAAACCTTGATCGCTGTAGACAAGCGAACCGAAGTCATGGCTGTTCAGATGCAAGCAATAAAGCTGGAACTGGAGCGTTTGTATGCCGTTAACAGATAAGGGCAAAGAAATCATGCGCTCCATGAAGAAGGAGTATGGCCCTAAAAGGGGTGAGCGTGTGTTCTATGCTTCTAAGAATAAAGGAACGATATCTGGTGTAGAAGAAATGAAATACGGCGGGTTTACTTCCACTGGTGACGACACGAAAGACCTCGAACTCATTCGCATGGGTAAAGGGGGCAAAGCTAAAAAGAAACCTAAAAGCCGTGTAAATGAAGCTGGAAACTATACAAAGCCTACTATGCGCAAGAATTTGTTTAATAGAATAAAGGCTGGTGGCAAGGGTGGTAAACCGGGTCAATGGTCAGCAAGAAAGGCTCAAATGCTTGCAAAGGCTTACAAAGATGCTGGGGGTGGATATAAGTAGTGGCTCTAAAAAAGTCTCAAAAAAGCCTTAAAGCTTGGACGAAACAGAAATGGCGCACCAAGAGTGGGAAGCCTAGTAGTAAAACTGGTGAGCGGTATTTACCTAGTGCGGCTATTAAGTCTCTTAGCCCCGCTGAGTATGCAGCCACAACAAGAGCAAAACGAAAAGGCACGGCTTCAGGCAAGCAGCATGTGGCTCAACCTGAAAAAATTGCAAAGAAAACCAAACGATTTAGAAGTGTAGTGACATAATGGCTGTAGTTACCCCCGACCTACCTGAAATCTTTGAGGAAGCATATGAACGTGCTGGCCTAGTTATGCGTACAGGCTATGACCTTAGAACTGCTAGGCGCAGCCTTAACCTTTTAACATTGGAGTGGCAGAACCGTGGGCTTAATCTCTTCACTATTGAATCAGGCACGATTGCTGTATCAGAAGGTACGGCAACGTATACCCTTCCTTCGGACACAATCGACATCATCGAACACCAAATCCGAACAGGAACAGGCACCAACCAAGTCGATACCGCCCTCGAAAGAATTAGTGTCGCAACCTACGCCCAGCAAACCAACAAAAACACGCAAGGTAGGCCGACCCAAATCTACGTCCAAAGGCTCTCGACAGAAACAAAAGTAACTCTGTGGCCTGTGCCTGATGGTTCAGCAACGTACACTATATTTTATTATAGATTGAAGGGTATAGACGGCCTTTCTTCTGGCGTTGGCGATACAATTACGTCTGTGCCACCTCGCTTTGTACCGTGCCTTGCTGCTGGCTTGGCTTACTACTTAGCTATGAAAAGGCCAGAAGTGGCTAACAGAGTGCCAGCACTAAAACAGGAGTATGAGTTCCAGTTCGAATTAGCTGCAGGTGAAGATGAAGAAACGGCATCAATTAAGTTTGTGCCGTATGATACGTTTGTTTTAGGTGGATAATGACATACGCAAGGGGTAAATATGCTTTTGGATACTGTGATAAAACGGGATTTCGTTACCCGTTAAAAGATCTTGTACCTGAGTTTCAGAACGGCGTTAAAACAGGATTTCTTGTTGGGAGGGATGTGGTAGACCCAGATCAACCACAAAACTTTCTGGGGCGTGTAAAAATATTCGATCCTCAGTCTTTGCGTAATCCAAGACCCGATACATCTTTGGATGAAAGTCGGGGTCTTTTTGGATTCAATCCTGTTTGGAATGATGCTCAATACATGACAGGCCAAGTTGGCACAGTTAAGGTTACTACATCTTAGGAGTTAAGAACATGAAAAAGAAACCTATAGCTATGAAAAAAGGTGGTGCACCTAAAACAAGTTTGCGTCCTAAACGTAGACCCCCTTCTCTTCGCCCAAAAGCTAGACCTTCTGGAAAGCTCCCATCTACTTCGGAGGGTACGCCGATTGAAATTGGCCCCATGCCGGAACGTGGTGATATAGAGCTGATGCTTATGGAAGAGAAGGAGCGGGTAAACAAAAAGATGGGTGGCGGTAAAATGCACCGTATGCCAGATGGTAGTATGATGGCGGGGGCTTCACACGGCATGAATTATGGTGGTAAGGTAAAGAAAATGAAGCATGGCGGTAAGTGTCGCGGAATGGGTGCGGCAACTCGCGGTGGTAACTTTAGTAAAGATGGATAGGTTCAAATGAACTATTCTGAACTGACACAAGCAATAAAGGACTATACGGAAAACACGGAGTCCACGTTCGTAACGAACATTCCTACGTTTGTTCGTCAGGCAGAAGAACGAATTATGCGAACTGTTACTATACCTGAACTACGTAAGAATGTTACGGGTACTTCAAGCCTTGGAACTCCTTATCTTGCTAGACCAGCGGATTTTCTAGCTATGTTTTCTCTTGCTATTATCGATGGTAGCAACAACTATAATTACGTCCTTGAGAAAGAAGTAAACTTTATTAGAGAAGCGTATCCTTCAGCGTCTACGCAAGGCGTTCCAAAATATTACGGTATTTTTGATGGTGATGCTTTTTCTGCAAGCGCAGAGACATCGAGTGGTAATTTCATTCTGGGGCCAACCCCAGATGCAAACTACAACGTCGAGCTTCATTATTACTATGACCCACCGTCTATAGTCACTGCGGGGCTTTCTTGGCTTGGGGACAATGCAGAGTCAGTTTTGCTGTATGGATCTCTTATTGAAGCTTATACTTTTATGAAGGGAGAAGCTGATATTATTCAGCTTTATATACAAAGATATGAAGCCGCTCTGCAAGAATTGGCTGTCTTAGGAATTAAGCTTCGTAGTGATACCTATAGGGAAAGCTTGGTTTAATGTTTGATGCTAGAGTAGACATATCCGAAGCGCCTATCGTGAACGTAATTACGACAGAAAACCGTGGTCAAACCCCGGAAGAGGTTGCGGCAAGATGTGTAGAAAGGATTGTGCAGGTTTCTGAAACCGCGCATCCAGTTTTGAGAGATCAAGCAATTGCCTATCGTGACGCTGTACAACAAGTGGTGACGTTTTACATGAAAGAGGTTATAAAAAGTGACAGAACAACGGTATATAATGCAATTAAGGATGCTGGGCAACTCAGTCTGGCAGAAGCCATAAGGAGACTTTAGCATGGCAATTACACAGGCAATGTGTACTTCTTTCAAGAAAGAGCTTCTGTTAGGAGTACACAGGTTTGGAACGAATGCAGCCGACACAATGAAGTTGGCTTTGTACACAAGCTCCGCAACACTAGATGCGACAACGACAGCTTACTCAGCCACAAATGAAGTGTCTGGTACGGGATATAGTGCTGGTGGGGGGAGTTTAACTGGGGTGGCTCCGACAACAAGTTCGACCACAGCGTTTACAGATTTTGCGGACCTGACGTTCTCAAGCTCAACGATTACCGCAAGGGGCGCACTGATTTACAACAGTACACCAAGTGCTAATGATGAGTCTGGCTCTGCGCTTACGAATCCGTCTGTTGTTGTTTTGAATTTTGGTTCTGACAAGACATCTTCAAACGGTGATTTTACAATTCAATTCCCAACAGCGGATGCGTCTAGTGCTATTATAAGGATCGCGTAACAATGGCAGTGCTTGTAAACAGGGCAAAGATGTCCACGGCAACAACAGGCACTGGGACGATTACATTAGGCAGTGCGGTTTCTGGGTTTCAAACTTTTGCTGATGCTGGTGTTACTGACGGGCAGACGGTTCGTTATGTAATTGAAGATGGTGCAAATTTTGAGATTGGTAACGGCACATACGGTGCGTCAGGCACGACGTTAAGCAGGTCAGTTCTTGAAAGCTCAAACTCAGACGCGGCGATAAACCTGTCTGGGAATGCTTTTGTTTTCATTGGCGCGATAGCTAGAGACATTACTTCAGATGTGGCAATAACGGGTGGTAGTGTGACGGGCATTACGGATCTTGCTATTGCTGATGGTGGAACAGGCGCTTCAACTGCGGATGCGGCGAGGACTAACTTAGGGACAACGGACGAGGCCACGGCTCTCGCCATTGCATTGGGCTGATCTATGGCAAATACATTTAAAGTTGTAACAAAGGCGGGAGTAACGACCCTAGATGATATTTACACGGTTGCGGGATCCACAACGACAGTGGTTCTTGGTTTGGTTCTTGGCAACACAACATCTAGTCAGGTTACGGCTACGGTGACGCTCTCTAGTGATACAGCAAACAGGGCTGGTAACAACGATGAAGCGAATCAGGATGTTGAGATTGTGACGGATGCGCCGATACCTCAAGGGTCATCTCTTTCTGTGCTTGATGGTAAGGTTGTTATGGAAACTACGGATATTTTGAAGGTATCTGCTTCGGGTGCCACAGATGTTATTCTCAGCATTATGGAGCAAACCTGATGAGTAACCAAAGTGATCTTGCAAAATCTGCGGCTGGGTTTAACGGAGATCCTCTAAGCATTGATACAGCTAACAATCGGGTTGGCGTGGGTACTGTTTTGCCTTCAAACCCAATTACAGTTGACGCTGCAAATGCACTTGGCTCTACTTTTACAGGTACAACGGCAGGTGAAGGCATAAGAGTCAGGCAAACAAGTTATACGGCAGATAATTATGTTTCTTTGATTGAGGCTCCATATGTTAATACTGCATCTCAACCTGCTGTAAGAATTGGTGCTAAGTTTAATGGTGGTGGGTCATCATTAGCTTTTGGCACCACTAATAACTACGGTAGTGGAATTACAAATACCGCAATGACCATCGATGCCAGCGGTAATCTGTTGGTGGGTAAGACTTCCACAGCATTCGGTTCAGTAGGTGCAAGACTTTCATCTACAGACAATCACTTTACGACTGATGGAGGGGCTGTTGCTGACTTTAACCGCCTTACCTCTGATGGCTCTATTGTAAACTTCTACAAAGACGGCACCACGGTGGGCAGTATTGGGGTTGCTGCAAGTGACGACTTTTACATTGGTGCATCTACTGCAAACCATGCGGGACTTTATTTTGGTACTGATATTGTTTACCCAATGAGGGCCAATAGCTTATCTGATGGTGTAACTAGCTTAGGGCTTTCAAGTAATCGGTTTAATGACATCTACGCCACCAACGGTACTATCCAAACATCTGACCAAAACGAAAAGCAACAGATTGCATCATTAACAGACGCAGAAATGCAAGCAGCCAAGGCAATCAGCAAGCTATTCAAAACCTTTAAGTGGAACGACAGTGTAACTGAAAAGGGTGATGATGCTCGTATTCACTCAGGTGTGATTGCACAGGAAGTCGAAGCTGCAATGTCTGCTGCTGGCCTTGATGCTGGCAAGTATGCGTTCTTCATCAGCACAACTTGGTGGGAAACACAGACAGAGGTTCCAGCGGTTGAGGCAGACGAGGAGAACGGCATAGAGGCCAAAGAAGCCTACACACGCACTGACACCTACGACACAGCAGAAGAAGCCCCAGAGGGTGCAACTGAACGCACCCGCAAAGGTATTCGATATCCTCAGTTGATGTCATTCATTGGTGCTGCAACAGAACAAAGATTGGCTTCTATTGAAGCAAGACTAGACGCACTGGAGAGTTCATAATGGCAGGTTACATTGGCAGTCAAACACCTGTAGTCTCTAACGGATCGCAACGTAAGTACACGTTTACAGCCACGGCTGCACAGACTGTCTTTACTGGAATGGACATTCCTAACCCCCAGCAAATCCAAGTGTTCCAGAATGGTGTACGTCTAGTTATTACAACTGACTATACTGTTTCCAGTGGGACCACAGTAACGCTTGTAAATGCAGCTTCTGCTGGTGATAGCTTAGTGGTTATTCTGTTTGCTGATTACCAGTTGCTTGATACAGATGCTTTGACGTTTACGGGTGGCACTACAATTGAAGGTGATCTGACTGTAGACACTAACACGCTTTATGTTGACAGCACGAACAATCGGGTTGGTATTGGGACGAGTTCAGTTCCAGCCGAAGCAAGAGCTATGGTGTCTGGTGGTCGTTTCTATGTAAACTCACAAGATCAGTATTCAGTTTTGTTACAAAACGGAGGGACAAGTGGTGGGTTTATTGGTACAACTGGTGGTGATACAATAAACTTCTTTAGCAGTAGTGGCACAGAACGCCTCCGCATTCTTTCATCTGGTGGCATCACCTTTAACGGCGATACGGCCGCAGCCAATGCGCTGGATGACTATGAGGAGGGAACCTTCACGCCTACCTCTACAACTAACTCTGGTACAGCGGCAACTTTCGGAACAGCGCAAGGTGCCTACACTAAAATAGGTAACGTAGTTCATTTTTCCCTAGACGTAACTAATATTGATACTACCGGAACCACTTCTAGTTCTGGGTTTCGGATAGATGGTTTACCTTTTACTGTAGATGTAGATGGCACAAGAGCCGTTGTTCTTTGGGATAACATAACTTTTCAAGGCACTAGGACGTCTTGCGTGGCAACTATTAGTACGGCTGAATATATCCAGTTAAACTCAATGGGTACTGGTATTTCAGATACAGCTGTTGATTACGGGGATCTGAGCAGCGGCGTAACAGATGTATTTATCTGTGGTTTTTACTACACAGATCAATAACTCACTGCATAGCTTTGGGTTGGACAGTCCAGAAAAGGAGATAAAATCATGGCACTGACAGAGACAACTGAAAACGATAAAATAGAAGTCGTATCTAAAAATGGATATAAGTTAGTATCTGTACGCACTGCTTCAATCATCTACCGTGATGGAGTAGAAGTCAATCGCAATTTTCATCGCACAATGGTCAAGCCAGATGCTGATCTTTCTGAACTAGACGCAGATGTGTCTGCAATTTGTACAACTGTGTTTACACAAGAAGTTAAAGATGCCTATGCAGCAATGTTGGCGGCATCGGAGGAATAATCCATGTCAGGCTATATCGGCACAATACCCACACCACAGGCAACGATGAACAGGGATGTCTTTACTGCTACGGCGGGACAGACGAGTTTTCCAACATCAGGGTATACACCGGGATTTCTTGATGTGTACATGAACGGCGTACATTTGGTTAATGGTACGGATTATACAGCAAGTAATGGTTCTGATGTAGTGCTTACCTCTGGGGCTGCTGCTGGAGACAACTTAGAAGTTGTAATATTTAAAACCTTTGAGACTGCAAACTCAGGTGGAAGATACAAAGGTGAACGTGGTACTATAGGAAGTGTGGCTTCAGCGGGTGACATCTTTAGGATTAATCAGCAACAGCTAGATACAAGTGTTACTATAGACGCCACAGAGAATGCTTCCTGTGCTGGTCCATTGACCGTGGCCTCTGGCGTTACACTGACTGTTACATCAGGGGGGAACTTGAGCATTGTCTGAGATTAGAGCAACAACAATAAGTGATGCGGCTGGTACTGGCCCTATTACGCTGACTAAACAAGCAGCGGCTAAAGCTTTTGCCTCAACTAACGCTGCTGGAACAACTATACATGAGAGCCTAAATATTAGCAGTTTAGGAGATACATCTACAGGACAACAACTTTTAAGTTTTACAAGCAACATGAGTGGCTCAACATATATGTCAAACGCTAACGCTAATAGTTCTCAAAATGATTGGGGACACGCTGGCAGTATTACTAAGTCTACCTCTCAATGCGATACTTCTGCTTATGATGGTGGTGCAAGTTATCAAGACAATGATATGTCTACTGTTATTATGGGAGACCTAGCATGAGTACGATAACGGTCACAAACATCAAGGCTACGGGTGAGACAAATAGTCGTGCGGTGTCAGGGGTTGCTGCTGGTTATTTAAATTTTGCTGCTAATGTTGCAACGCCATCCGTTACTGACAGCTTCAACCACTCGTCGATAACAGACGGTGGAACAGGAATTTTTGCGTGTAATTTTGTCAACAATATGGCAAATGCAAATTTTGGTCATTGCGATGGGGGTGACCATTCGGCTGCTGGAATTAATACAAATAAATTTGATTCTCGTTCTTCTTCAACTTTTAATTGTAGAGCTTATGACTATAACGGTACTTTGAATGATAATGCTTATATTTCTCTAAGCTTTATAGGAGACCTAGCATGAGTACGTTAAACGTCAGCAACATCACCGATGGAACAACAACAGTCGGCACTGAGTATGTGGTCAATGGGGCTGCGAAGGTTTGGGTTAATTTTACTGGAACTGGTACCGTAGCTATTGATGACAGTTTAAACACAAGCAGTATTACCGATAACTCCACAGGAAGATACGAAGCTAATCCAATAAATAATTTTGCTAATGCTAATTACTGTCTTACGCATGATGGCCTCATTGATGGTGGTAATGGGTGGCATATATCTTATTTTGATAAGACAAGCGTTAATGTTGAGCTTCTATATATCAATACATTGGGTTCCTATGCAGACTGTGCAGATGCAAGCGTTGTTTATTTTGGAGAACTAGCATGACGCAGCACCTCTGGACACGTCTGCTG
>Ga0222716_10001447_pt1 | contig 19828 bp, 23 predicted proteins | sample C33_13DmetaG_FD_165044 | JGI IMG/M metagenome (GOLD analysis project Ga0222716, IMG submission 165044) | Estuarine water microbial communities from San Francisco Bay, California, United States - C33_13D | ecosystem: Environmental > Aquatic > Marine > Unclassified | place: USA: California... | reverse complement strand
AAGCGAGCAAATAAAAGATGATCCATTGGACGACCTCTTGAGTTAGCTAGGTTTGCTAGTGCCTATGTAAGGCAGTTACCAACTGAAATAACCACCCTTAGAGGCGATCCCGACCCCTAGGGGGGGCTAGACTGGTTTCAGTCGGGAAGCGTGCCACCCAGCAAGACAAAATATGTCATCTTCAAAAACTTTCAATGTGAAAAACTTTGGTCGTCAAAAACTTTCAATGTGAAAAACTTTTGACCCAATCCATTTTCCCAAAAATAAAATTTGAAATTTTAAAAAACTTTTGATATTGACTTTATCCTAACAAACTAATAAAGTTTTAATCATATAAAATTTTTGCAAAAATTTAACTTGAATTTATTATGGCAGCTCCGACACATTATGCTCTGGCATATGATTTTACATCTTTTCAGTCAAGCAATCCAACAACCCCTCTGCCTGCCGATAAGTTAGAGATCGAATTTAATGCCCTTCAAACTACTACAGATGAATTAATTGCTAATTTGGGTGCAATTCAGCGTTCAGATAATGCTCTAGCTAACAACTCTGTGGGTAATGATCAGTTAAAAAGTGAGGTTACAATTGGTGTAAATCCAGCCGCTGATTGGGTAACTGGTACTGAATATGAGGCAAATGACACAGTTTACGAAAGCAATAAAGTTTATAGGTGCTTACTAGCCCACACAGCTGGTGTTTTTGCTACAGATTTAGCAGCAGTAAAATGGAGCGAAATCTTAGATTTTGACCAATTTATTACAGCAACAGAAGGTGATTTAGTAGCTGTAGAAGCTGATAATACAGCGATTGAAGCTGATTTAGCTTCAGTAGAAAGTGATTTAAGTGCTGTAGAAAGTGATGCTGGTGCGGTTGAGACTGATCTAAGTGCTATGGAGGCAGATTTAGCTGCTATTACTGGTGATACTGCTGCTGTAGAAGCGGACTTGAGTTCAGTTGAAAGTGATTTAAGTGCCACAGAAGGTGATGCTACTGCTGCTGCTGCTGATTTGGTTTCAGTTGAAAGTGATTTAGGGGCTGTAGAAACAGATTTAGGTTCAGTAGAGACTGACCTTTCATCAGTAGAAAGTGATTTAAGTGCCACAGAAGGTGATGCTACTACAACTGAAGCTGATGCAACAACAACTGAAGCTGATGTTACGGCTGTTGAGGCAGATTTAAGTGCAGTTGAGAGTGATAGAGCAGCAGTTGAAGCTGGATTATCTGGAAAAACTGTTCAAGTTGTTAATACCCAAACTGGTGCGGTTGCTACTGGTACTACTTCTATTCCAGATGATGATACTATCCCTCAAATTACAGAAGGTGATGAGTATATGACGTTAGCCATAACTCCAACTAATACCAATAACAAACTAAAGATTGATGTAGTGTTTCAAGGTACTATCAATGGTATTGATTATTTATCTGTAGCATTGTTTCAAGATAGTACGGCAGACGCTTTAGCTGCCGTGCAAGGTTTTGAAGGGGCAAATGAAGGCAGGGTGCGTTCATTTACTCACTATATGGCGGCTGGGACAACGTCTTCGACAACTTTTAAAGTCAGGGCTGGTGGGGTTGGGGACACCTTAACCTTTAATGGTAGGGCTGCTGGTAGAAAAATGGGTGGTGTAATGGCATCTTCTATAACTATAACAGAAATTGAGGCTTAAAATGAGTAAAGGAAAAAGAGTAATAGAAGCAATTAAAGCACTGTATCCTTCAATAAAAGGGGGTTTTGCTTATTGGGAAACTGACAAAGATGGTTCAGTTTGGGGTAATGATATTGATGGGTTAAAGTGGGAAAATGAAAGTTTCTCGAAACCAACCTGGTCGCAAATAACATCTAATATGAAGACAGAAACATTGTCTTACAAGGAAGAGGTTGTATCATTAATTAAAGAAGAATGCACAAGACGAATTGATGTAGCTTACCCAGAATGGAAGCAAAGAAATTATATGGCTGCTGTAGCTGAAATCCATAATAAAGAAATTATGGCTATGAAAACTATTCCATTTGTGGCTCAATATACTTTGACAGCAGATGAGTTAGCGACTGTGAAGGCTGCTGATGCTTGTAAAAAAGCGATCACATCATTGAGAATTAAAAGTAACCAACTTGAAACTTCTTTGGATAGTATGACCTTAGAGCAGTTGAAAGCTTTTGACCCAACTGACGATCGAAATTGGAGTTAATTATGTGCACTACTCAACCAGGAATGAGGCAAAATAATACTATTCCGTTAAGTCAAACCCAATCGTTTGGTAATCGTCGGAATAGTTATTTACCAACTCAAAGGAAATGGATTGATGAGGAAATTATTAAGAACCCACGTAGAATCAGAAATGATGAAGCTTTCGCGAATGAAATAGTACCAAAAAAGACATGATAAAGAATATAATATTTTGTATAATCACATTATTACTTCTAACCCATAATTTTGTTTCTAGGTTGATGCCTTATGAATATCAGTATTTATTATGGATGAGCACTATATTGTTATCATTGACTGGTGTTTCGTTTTTACTCTTAACTGAGGTTCCTTATCAGAAATATTTTAGGAAATTTTCATCATTTTTGATTTTTGACATATCAGCTTATGCTTTAGTCGATTTTATCGTTGTAACCTTCGCAAGGGAGTTCGATTTAGCGTTTTTGAAGTATTTGTCCGTCTTTGTGGGTTTAGGTCTCACAGTGGTCTTTATTCGCTCATATATTAAGTTTTTTATCAGAAAAAGTGATGTGTTTGAAAGAAATGCCTCATATTTAGTCTATAAATACCCTAAATCTTTATGGGGAATATTATCATCGATATATACAGCACCTTATGGTCATTGCTTCTTACTTATCGATAGGAAAAAATTCTATTATCATAAAAAAGACGGATTAATTGAGGAATTACTTAGCACAAATCAGATTCAAAAACAGAGTGATAAATTATTTTTCAGGAAAATACCTGATGTAGATGTTGAAGAAGCTAGAAAACTAATTGGCAGAAAATGGACTATTTTCAATAATTGTTTTTCAACTTTTTCGAGGTTCAGATGAGTATAAAAATAATAAAGAACTTTTTATCAAGTGAACAAATAAAGCTGATTGATGAAAAAATCAGTAAAATTAATTGGCAAGATGGGAAGAATACTGCTCATGGTAAGGCTAAATTAGTTAAAGAAAATCAACAGAGTGTTGAACCTACAGCAGAAATGAACCAGATAAATAAGATTATCATGGATCAAATTTCTAATAATAATTATATACAAAGTATTATTATACCAGTCAATGTAATTTATCCGATGTTAAATTCCCATTCTGAAGGGCATTTCTATGGGAAACATATTGACAGACCAATGAGGTATTTGCCAAAATCTCAAAAGTATGTTCGTTGTGATTTATCAATGACAGTTTTTTTGAGCGATCCATCAGAATATGAAGGTGGTGAACTGGTGATTTATGACGGTGATAGTACGAATAAAGTGAAGTTAAATAAGGGTGATTGTGTTTTATATCGTTCTGGTCAGCTGCATGAAGTAGCTAAAGTTACAAAGGGTAACAGGACGTGTGCTGTTACTTGGATGCAATCTGCAATTCGTGATGAAGAGCAGAGAGAAATTATTTTAGATTTATTGAAGTTAGGGAATGCTTTATCGGAGACAAACATTGAGATTCAAAACTTGGTGTCGAAAGTAAGGAATAATTTAACAAGAAAATGGACACAATTTTAAAATTACCAATGTCAGATAACGATTTTCAAAATGCTCAAATACAAAAAGCACTACTTGAGCTAAATAAAGAAGTAGGGAGTATTAACACCTCTATTAAGACTTTAGGTGATGGCTTGAAAGAAAACTCACGTAGGGTTCAAGCTAAAGCTGAAGAAATGCAAGGGAGCATTAATAGGCTCAATGGTGAAGTGGATAATTTAAACATGAAGGTTAAATACTGGAAGTTTGGATTATGCTTCGTATTGGCTTGTGGTAGTATCTTAGCTAGTATAGTTAGCTTTGGTAATGACTTTTTTGTTTTATTAAAAAATATTTTTGGAGAAAAATGAGTTATAAATTTGGAAGAAGATCACATATTAAAAAGATAACTTGCCATAAGGATTTACAGTTGATTCTTGATGAAGCAATTAAGATTGTTGATTTCAGCATATTAGAAGGTGCGAGGTCAAAAGAAACCCAAATGGAATATTTCGCACAAGGTAAATCTAAATTGGATGGTGTGAATAAATTATCTAAGCATCAGGTTTCAGATGAACAACCTTTATCAATGGCTGTAGATATAGCCCCATATCCGATAGATTGGAATGATAAGTTTAGGTTTGCATTCCTAGCAGGGGTAATGAAGGCTGTAGCAGCAAAATTATTAGAGGAAGGTAAAATCACCCATAAGATTAGATGGGGAGGTGACTGGGATTCTGATAATAACTTTAAGGATCAATCATTTTTTGATCTACCACATTTTGAATTAATTAAAATATAATCATGAATAAATTTATTGCAGGTATTATTAATTTCATCGAGGACGACAGAGGGGCTAAAAGTTCTAAAAGAATTTCTGGTTTATTCTTGGTGTTTTCTGGTGGATTTGCTAAATTAGCATTAATTGCTTATGGTGCAAAAATTAAATTATTGGTTAAATTCACACTCTATGATAAAATTGATGCAACAGCGGATGGTTTACTGATAGCTGGTGTAGCACTCTTAACAGGAGCAATGATAGAAAAATTTAGGAAAAAAGATGATAAATAAAATTATAGCAATATTTGGGGCAATTGGAGCTGTAGCTCTATTTTTTTTAGGAAAACAAAGTGAAAAGAATAAAAATGTTAAAAGAGCAGTTAAATCAGTTAAGAAAGCTAAAAAAGTTCAAGATGACATTGATACTATGTCTAGGAATGATAAGCGTAAGCGGATGCGGAACAAATATTCTAGGTCTAGGAAACCCAAATCTTAGTTATTCTGACGTTCTGAAATGCGTTAGACCAACAGATGAAGAAATAGACTTTCTAACGGATCAAACCCATGATGCTATTTTGTTCAACAATGAATTAATTTGCGAAGAATAATGGCGAAAAAAAATAAAGCTAATTTATCACATTTAACAGATGACCATCTGAAACAAGAAACACTCTTGATTCAGAGACAATTGTTGATTGAGAAAGCTAAGACAAAAATGCCAGATTTTTGTCAAATAATGATGCCAGATCCAACTGATCCAGATGATGTTACAAAGACAGAATATCAGCGTACTGGTCATAGTAGTATGCTTTGTGATATTGTTGAAAATATCACAGTAAAAAAGACCAAAAGGGTAGCGATTTCTATCCCTCCACAGCACGGTAAAACAATTCACTTGACACAGTTAGGGTTAGCTCACATATGGGGTCAGAACCCAAAAGCTAGTATAATTGTTGCGACATATAACCAAACCAGGGCAGATGAATTAGGTCATGAATTTAGACAGATGATCAACAATCGTCCAGTCTATCAGCAAGTTTTCCCAAATATTGAGTTCATGAAAGATGCCAAGTCAAAATCTTTCATGCAAAACACAGCAGGTGGTAAAATATTCTTCATTGGTGTTGGTGGGTCTATTACTGGTAGAACAGCCGATTACATCATTATTGATGATCCATATAAAGGTGATGATGACGAATTTACATCATCACATTTGGAAAAAATTTGGAGTTGGTTCTTTAAGGTTGCTTATTCTCGTGCTTCTAACAGAACTTGTATTTGTGTTATCCACACAAGATGGCATGAAGATGATTTGATTGGTAGATTATGTGATCCGACTCACCCAGAAAGAAATAAGCGTTTTGCAGGTATTTCAGACGACTGGGAGTACATGAATATTCCAGGAGTAATAAAGAGTGAGAATTTAGCTAAAGCCCTTGGTTTGACCTTAAAAGTCCAAACAGACCCTAAAATAACTTCACAGTTTGGTCATGAGCCAGTAACTGCACTTTGGCCGAATGAGAAATCTTTAGAATTTTTTGCACAATGGAAAAAAGGTGATCCACGATCTTTTTCGGCATTGGTCATGGGTAGTCCAGCACCAGATGAGGGTGTTTATTTCACCGAAGATATGATTATTGAATATGGTCCAACTGAATTACCGACAAATTTAAGAAAATATGCAGCATCAGATCATGCCGTTAGTTTGAATGAGGAGAGAGATTTAACGGTGATTGGTTGTGTAGGTATTGATGAAAATGATGATATTTGGGTGTTACCAGATCTAGTGATGGATCATATGGAAACTGACCGCACAGTTGAGGAAATATTGACAATTATGAAAACTCATAAACCAATGATGTGGTGGATGGAGTCAGAATTGATTTCAAAATCATTTGGTCCATTTTTGAGAAAAAGAATGATTGAGGAAAGAACTTACACAATGTTAGATCCTGTTATCCCATCTAAGGATAAAAAAACAAGAGCAAGATCCATTCAAGGTAGAATGGCGATGAGAAAGGTTAGATTCCCTAGATTCGCACCATGGTGGGTAGATGCGAAGAATCAATTGTTAAAATTCCCCCATGGTGCTAAAAAAGATTTTGTTGATTTTATGGCACATATTGGTTTAGGATTAGTAAAAGAATTATCTGCACAATCTGATAAGGTAAACAAAAGTAATTTACCAAAAGTTGGAACAGGTGCTTGGGTCATCCATGCTGGCAAGAGCCAAGCTCGTATGGATCGTATTAAAAAACAAACACAAGGTTGGTAAATTATGGAAAATTTTGAAAATAATATGGAACAGTCAAATGATATGGGTGAAAAAACCGAACAGCAATCTGGTGTTAAGAGAGATGAGCCCAATCCTGAAAATTCAGTAAAGCAATTTATTAATCAATGGCAGTCTAGGATTCGTGCAGCTAAAAAACATTTTGAAAAAGATTTCAAAAGGATGCGTGATGATATGATGATAGCCAGACAAGGTGCTGAAGATGAATGGTTAGATAATGATAATTATACTGTACCGATCATTAATCGTTACTTAAATCAATCCGTGGCTTCTCTTTATGCAAAAAATCCAACAGCAAGTGCTGAAAAGAGAAAAACTTTAGATTTCTTAATATGGGATGGTAAACAGGAAACAGCTATGGCTGCAATGCAGCAGGTGCAGGTTCTTCAACAACAATTAGCTGTTGTTGGTCCTCAAGCCCAAATGGGTAATCCTCAAGCAATTATGCAAGCTCAACAGCTTAACCAACAGTTGCAGCAACCAATGGCTCTATTACAAGATATTGAGCAAGGTCGTCAGAAAAAACAAATGATCGACAAAATTGGTCGTACCATGGAAATTTGTTTCGATTATTATGCAAATGAGCAAAAACCAAGGTTAAAACCTTCAATGAAATCATTGGTGCGTAGAGCTAAAACTTGTGGTGTTTCTTATCTTATGTTAGGTTTCCAAAGACAATATGCAGCTTTAAACCCAGATGACACAGCTAAACTTGAAGATGCACGTAATAAAATGGGTGAACTTCAAAGAAGGATGCAGGATTTTGTTGATGATGAGATTGGATCTAATGAAGAGTATGAATTACATGAGTTAGAAACTTTGATTGCTGATTTAGAATCAGAACAAAATAAACTTTTGAGAGAAGGACCATTATTCATGTTTCCAAGATCGACCGAAGTAATTGTTGATCCAAGATGTCGTCAATTATCTGGTTTTGTTGGTGCAGGATGGATTGCTCGTGAATTTCATAAAAGTGCACAAGAAATTCAGAAAATTTATAATGTTGACATTAAAACAGGTTTTACACCTTACAAAGACAATGGTGCTTCTAAATTAGCTGAATACCATAGAGCAGCTGATTCTGATGGAAGTGGTAAAAGAGAAGGTGATAAAGAAGAAGGTCTAGTTTGTGTATGGGAAGTTTACAATAAAGACTTAGGTCAAACTTTCACTATTGCAGATGGTTACAATGGTTTCTTAAAACCATGTGCTGAACCAGATTATTGGATGGAAGGTTTCTGGCCAATTTTTGCTATAACATTTAATGCTTCTGAAAGTGAAGAACATTTATATCCACTTTCTGATGTTCACCAATTGAAACATGTTCAAAATGAATATAACAGAAGTAGAGAATATCGTAGATTACATCGTGAAGCTAATAAACCTAAGTACATGGTTGTAAAGGGTATGTTGGATGATGAAGATGTAGCTAAATTAGAAAATCCACCACCACATGCTTTAATCGAATTAAATGGGTTAGCGGCAGGTCAAGGTGTAGAAAACTTACTTCAACCATTTAAACCTATTCCAATTGATCCAGCATTATATGAAACAAATTCTGAAATGGAAGATGTTCTAAGAACTGTTGGTGCTCAAGAAGCTAATCTAGGTGGAATGTCAGGTGGAACAGCTACTGAATCGTCAATAGCTGAAGGTGGTCGCCAAACTTCTCTAAACTCAAATGTTGATGATTTAGATGAATTTTTATATGATGTTGTCACAGCTACTGGTCAATTGATGTTAATGGAGCTTTCTAAAGAAACTGTAATGGAAATTGCTGGTGATGGTGCGGTATGGCCAGAAATGAACCGTGAACAGGTGGCAAAACAAACTTTACTTAAAGTTAGAGCAGGTTCTTCTGGTCGTCCAAATAAAGCTATGGAATTGGCTAATATGGAAAGAGGAATGCCATATATTCTACAATTACCAGGTATGAACCCAACTCCAATAGCTAAGAGATATTTAGATCTTTTAGAGATTGATTTAGAGGAAGCTATCATTGAAGGTATGCCGTCAATAACAGCTTTAAACTCTCAAATGGGTAGTATGGGTAATACTCAAGGTACTGGTGGACCAAATGACCCAAATCAACAGGGTGATAAAGGTGCTGATAATGCAGAGAAGCCTGATCAAAATGAACCTGGTCCACAACCTGGATTTCCACAACCTCAATAATTAAATTATGAATATTTTTAGCAAAATAAACAGGGTTCTTGATAAGATTATACCAGATTGGTTTATGAACTTTTTAAGGAAATATCCTTTTTTACCCTTGCAAATAGTTTTATTTCTATTTTTTATAAAATTATGCTTGACAATTTTGTCGAGCTTTGACATAGTTTACGTATAGTAAAAAACTTTTATTAACTCAAAGGCTGTATTTATGAATATTAAAGATCAGGTTTCGCCAACCGATAACGAAATTATTGACAAGCAAACACCAGAGGATTCGTCATCTTTGGAAAATCAAGACGTAAAAGACACTGAGGATTCGTCATCTTTGGGAGAGTCAGATTCTAATGAATCTACATTCGATGTAATTAAAAAAGCTGTCGAATTAGATGCAGAAGAAAATGATGATAGTTCAGAAGAGGAAGAAAAGCCTGAAGAAAATGAAGAGGATTCAGCCGATAAAAAGGATGAAGAATCTGAATTAGGGGATGACTCTACTGGAGATGAAGAGAAACCATTGACCGATAAAGAGTTAAGATCGAAAGAGAAAACTCGGAGTCGATTTGAGCAACTTCAAACTAAGTACCGTGAAACGAGAGAATCATTGGAAAAGTACGAACAAAAAGCTCAAAGTTTTGATAAGTTTAATACGTTCTTGGAGACTAATAGTATTTCTAAGGATGAGGCAAACAAACTGTTTGATATTGGTGCATTAATGAAGAAGGACCCTCAACAGGCCCTTGCTGCAATGACACCTTATTACAATCAGTTGTTACAATTAACTGGTAATGTTATGCCAAATGAATTGAAACAACAGGTTGATCAAGGATATATTACAGAGCAAGCTGCTCTCGATTTATCCAGACAGAAAGCTCAAAATGAACATTACCGTAATAGGGAAATTCAGCAAGAGCAAAAACGTCAAGAAGATTCTCAACGTCAACAGCAAGAATTAAACTTTAACATTCAATCTGGCCTAGCTAGTTTAGAAAAAAACTGGCAACAATCCGATCCTGACTACAAATTGAAAAGCACTCGCATCCAAGAACGTGTTAAGTTGATGTGGTATGATGCTAGTCAGAAAGGACAAATGCCAAGATCAGTTGATGAGGCGATTAGGATGGCTGAAACAGCCAAAAGAGATGTCGAAAGGGAACTTAGACAATTTCAACCTAGGAAACCAATCAATCCTGTGGAAGGCGGCGGTTCAAATACTGCTAGACCAGAACCTAAAACAACTTTAGACGTGATTAGACAAACTGTGGGTGGTTAAATTTTTTTATTAACCAAAATATGAATGAATCATGTCTTTTACAGTACAAGAATTAGAGAACATTGCAAATAATGTTCTTAATCATCACATGGATAGAGGTAAAATATTATCTCAATCTATTCAAGATAAACCTCTTCTTAAAGTTTTTGAAGAGAAAACTAAGTATTTCCCAGCAGGTAAAGACTCTATTACTGGTAACGTTAAGGGTGAATACACTACTACAATCGAAGGTTTTAGTGGTGATGACACCGTTAGTTATGGTAATCCAGCCAATACTAAACAATACAATTACCCATATAAAGAAATTCACGCTGGTATTAAATTCACTATGAGTGAATTGAAAAAAGCTGGAATTTCAGTTACTGAAACTTCTAACGGTAGAGCTACTTCTAAACATAGCGACCGTGACTACGAAGTTCTTGGTGATTTGTTGGATGATAAAATCGAGGATATGCTTGAAGGTAGATCACGAGGTATGAACAATATGTTCTGGCGTGATGGTTCTCAAGATAATGAATTAGTACCTGGTATTAGATCATTTATTTTGAATGACCCAACTTCAGCTACTATTGTCGGTGGTATTGATCAATCTACTAACACTTGGTGGAGAAACAGAGCCTCATTGCTTTTATCTACGTCTACTCCTTCTGACAAAACTATCATCAAAACTATTCAAAGTGAGATGAGACAGTTGAGAAGATACTCAATGGGTTCACCTAAACACATGTTCTTTGCTGGTTCTGATTTCTTGGATGCCCTTGAAGCAGAATTATATGCAAGTGGTACTGTTACTCAAACTGGTTGGGCTGACAAAGGAACTATTGATATTAGCATGGATGACACCAAGTTCAAAAATGTTACTTTCAAATATGATCCAACGTTAGACGATGAAGGCTTATCTAAATATCTATATATCTTAGATATGAAGGTTATTTGCCCTCTATACATGCAAAATGAGAAGGCTAAACGTCACTCACCTGCACGTCCAGCTGACAAATACGTAGTTTATCGTGCCATTACTGACACTTTAGGACTTGTTTGTAAGCAACGTAACACAAGTGGTGTATACTCCATCAACTAATTTTTATTAACATTAAATAGATTGAATCATGTTTAAAATATCTCAAACTACTCTTGGTTCAGCTGTAGCAACTAGCGGTACGATTACTTTATCGTACCCAGCTAACACTTCAGCTGGCTCATTCGCAGCTTATGGACACAAATTATGGGTCGATAAATTGCAAAAACTTTTAAGTTCACCTAGTGATTTCACAGTTTCTTTTGGAGCTTCTGACATCACAGTTACTTATTTGGGTTCTACAACCATTCCAGCAGATGCTAGAGTGAATGCTCAATTAAATATTGAAGGTGCTAATGACGGAGAAATCGAAACTGATCTTGAAGAAAGTGAAGTTAAGCATTCTGCTCTTGGCAACCTTATCAATGTTAATTTGGGTTCACCTGATGTAGCTGATGCGAACGGTATTGTTGAATCTCAAGATTTAACTTCTGCTGGTGTATTCTCTGTTAATACTACTGCCGCTGCTGCAATTGCCGCTGCTGCTTTAGCTGGAACATTGGATGTACCTAGAAACATCGTTGCAGCTTGGACAACTTCAGCTACCCTTACCATTACTGGTACTGATGAATATGGAAATACTATTGTTGAAAGTTCTTCAGCTGGTACTTCTTTCACAGGTAAGAAAGCGTTCAAAACTGTAACTAATGTTGCAACTGATACTAATATCACAGGTTTAACTGTTGGTACTGGTGATGTTTTAGGTTTACCACTTTTTGTTAATAATGCCTCTAAAGTTCTTCAAGAACTTAAAGATGGTGCTATCTTAGCAAGAAAACCTGGTAAAGTTTACATCATGGATCATCATCTTGAAGCTGCTGTTGATGCTGGAACTGCTTTAGAGCTTAATAGCCCTGTAGCTGGTAACATTAGCAAACTTTCAGTAGTAACTAGAGGAACTATAACAACTGGTGGTGCTGTTACTGTCGAAGTAGCAACTACAGCAGTTGATGGGTTATCTGTAGTGGTTGCCGATGGTGCTGCTGCTGGTGATCTTGATACTGATACACCAACAGCTGGTCATGCTTCAACTGCTGTAGCAGTTGGTGATAGAATTGAGATTATTCCAGCAGCAGGCTTCAATGCTTCTGCTGATTTATTCTACATTCTTGAAATTGATGTAACTCCAGCTGGTCAATTAGATGGTACTTTCGTTGCAGGTGTTTCATCTGCTGCTACTGCTACTACTGGTGATGTTAGAGGTACTTATGACCCATCTGCTGCTTGCGATGGTTCTGATGCCTATAACTTGCTAATTGCGACTGAAGAACCTAAATATTTAGGTGTTGCACAATTCGCAGGATAGTTTTAAAATAAAAAGTGTAGTGTTCGCCGCACTACACTTTTTATGAACTTTATTAACTCAAAAAATTAAGGCTATGCATTATTACAAAACAAAAATAAGATTATCAGGAAGCGTAAACAATGAAATTTGGAAAGTTGTTTCTGCACCTGAATTATTACTTTTACAATTCATTCACGGTCAAGATGCTGTAACTGATGTAAAAGAAATAAAAAATGAGAGAATTGATCTATATGCTGAAAAAAATAGATTAAAAGATCTCTATAATAAATCTCTTTTAAAAAGAGAACAAACTGTAGATAATATATTTGGTGCTTTAGCTGGCTTACCAGAAAGATTACCAGAGGAACATTTGAGAAAGTTTAGTATCAGACATGAACCTCTAGCAATTTTTGACAAAAATAGAGTAGCTAAAGTTGGACAAGATTTAAAAGATCAAGAGCAACTTGACAATCTCAATGGAGTAAAATCTAGTGATGAAGTTAATTTAGCTGATCTTATGGAATAAAAATTTAATAACTGTTAATTATGGCTCGTAACACTCAATTATTATCTTTAATTGCTCAATTACGAGCCGAAACAGGTAGATCACAAGAAGTTGCTGTTGGGATTGATGAAGTAGAAAACCTAAAGGTTGTACTTCAAAGAGTTCAAGAGCAACTTTATGATGATTATGAATGGCCTCATTTGAGGGTTCAAAAAACAGTCAGTTTAGCCGCAGGTCAAAGATATTATGATTTACCTAGTGGGTTAAATTTTGATAGAATTGAAGATATAAAACTTAAATATAATGGTGTGTATCAAGACCTAGAAAGAGGTATTGATTTTGATGATTACACATCTTATGACTCCAACGCTACAACCCCAGACAGATCAAATCCAGCCCAGAAGTGGGATATTAGAGAAACAGGTTCTAGTGAACAAATTGAGATCTGGCCTATTCCATCTGATAATTCACAAACTTTGTATTTTTTCGGTACAAAATCTCTAGGAAATTTAATTCAAGAATCAGACACCGCAGACTTAGATGATCGTTTGATCGTTCTTTTTGCTGCATCTGAAATTCTAGCACGTCAAAAATCAGCTGATGCAAAACAAAAGTTACAATTAGCTCAACAAAGATTTATGACTCTTAGGAAAAATAGTGTGAATAAAAGAAGAACAATCCAAATTGGTTTAGGTGCTTTTGCGAAGAGAAATAATCTTCGTGGTAAAAATTTAATTGTTGTTAGCTAATGGCCTATATTCAAATTGAAGATATTAGAAAAGGAATGGATCGAAGCAGAGCTTCGAGAGTAGCTTCTGATCAAGGTTCAGCGTGGACAATTAAAAATGCTCATTTGACTCGTGGTGGTGATATTGAGAGAAGAAAATCTTTTGTTAAACAAGGTGATGATTTTCCAGCAACTACAAAAGGTCTTTTTGGGATAAATGAAACACTTTATACCGTTGGTTATGATGCTTCTGAAGCAGGTAATGTGCCAGCAGGTGTAACTCATATTTTAACACAACATCCTACCCCAGCAACAGCTTTGACTAAGGTTTTAGATGCTGAAGCGTTTGATGGAACATTATATTCAATTTCTGAATTTTCTGATGGTAATATTTATCATTTCTATGGTACTTCAAGGGTAACTGATTGGGATACATTATCTGCCTCAATTGGGTCAAATAATGCTATTGCATCAGCTCTTGAAGCTGCTATTGATAGTTCAGCAGTTGTTAATGCTTCTGTTTCAACTAATGTAGTTACAATAACAGCAGCAACTGCTGGAACAGGTTTCACAATTAGTAGTGAGGCTGTTAATAATGGATCTGTAAATGACCAATTTTTAATATCTGTAGAAACTCAAGCAAATGTTGAAGGTGTAACTGAAGTTGTTGCATCAGCTGATATTGAGGTTACTGGTGGTACTTCTTCACCTGGTGTTAATAAAATTACTTCAATTACTATTGATGGTGTTGAGGTTTTAAGTACAGCAGTTGATTGGACAACATCAAATTCTAATACTGCTTCTTTAATTAAGACCCAGTTAGATGCTTACACTTCATCACCAGAATATGATGTTTCAACATCTGGTCCGACAGTAACAATTTCTGCAAAAGCAGGTACTGGTGCTTCTACAAATGGATTTGTGGTCACTACAACTGTTGCTGGTGATATGACTGTGACCGCTGATTCAACTTTATCAGGTGGTGTAACTGCTGTAACTGCTGTTGCTCAAATTGTTGAGGTTACTGTTGGTGGTACTTTTGAAGAAGCTGATCAATTTACTGTTACAATAAATTCCACAGAAATTTATACTGTAACTGGTGCTGCTTCTGGTACTGGAACTACTGTTCAGACTTTCAAAAAGAAGATTTATACCGTTGCATCATCAAACTTATATTTTTCAGCTTTAAATGCACCTACCCAATGGATTGCAGGTGTTGATCCTGGATTCATCAACATGGCATCAGAAACTGCTGGCGAGGAGACTTTGACAGCTACAGCTGAATATCAGGGTTTGATGGCAATTTTTTCTAAAAACCAAATAAGAATTTGGTCAATTTCAGAAGATTCAGATATTAATGTTTATCTACAAACTGTTCAAAATACAGGTACTGTAGCCCCAGAATCAGTTATTGCTTATGGGAATAATGACGTGTTTTATTTGGCAAATACTGGTATTAGATCAATAAAAGCTAGGGATAGTTCAAATGCTGCATATGTGTCAGATGTTGGTACTAATATTGATACTCATGTTAGAGCATATTTAGATACCTTGACTGAAGCACAAATTGCAGCAGCAACAGCAGTAATTGAACCTCTTGACGGTCGTTACTGGCTTGCTGTTGGTACTAGAGTTTATGTATTTTCATACTTCCCATCTAAGAAGATTTCAGCTTGGTCATATTATGATCTTGACATCACAATCACTCACTTTGCTAGATTAGGTAATAGAATTTATTGTCGTGCAACTGATGCAAGTGGTGATGATGGGTTATATTTATATGGTGGAACAAATAATGATACTTATCCAGCAGATGATGAAGATACTGTTGAGATTCAGTTACCTTATATTAGTGCAAAAGATCCAGCAGCTAAAAAAGATTTGATTGGGTTTGATGTCATGGGAACAAATAATTGGAAGGTTGAAACCTTACCAGATCCTAATGATGATACTGTAAAAGTAAATCACGGTATTGCATCTAAAATTACTTATGGTAAACCTAGATATGGATTAACTGGTGTAGATCAGTTATTCGGTATCAACTTAACTTGCCGCACGGCAGGTTCGGCTACGTTGTCAGCACTCGCCCTGCATTATAATAATAAATCGGACAGCGGATAATATGTGTGGAGTAAAGGATGGAGTAGTTGATCCAGTAACGAATGAATTTATTTCAAAGGATGAACTAGCCAAAAGAAACGAACAAAGAGAAGCTAGAAAGAAATCTAACATATCACAAGGACAAGGTGTGATTGATCAACAGTTTTCTACGTTTAATGATCAGTTCTATAATCAATATAAGCAAGATTATCAAGATACTTATAACCCACAATTGCTTGATCAATATAATGACACCAACGTTAATTTAAGAAAATCTCTAGGTGAAAATAATCTCTATAATAGTAACTTCGCAATTGATCAATTAAATAGCTTGAAAGGTATTTATGATACTGAAAAGGCAAGGGTTGATGGTGTGAATGGTGAACTTGGTGAATTAGCTAATTCATATAAAACAACAATAGATGGTGAAAAAAATAATCTTTATGATTATAATAAAAATACTCAAACAATATTTGACCCAATTGATATTACTGGTAAAGTATCTAGTAAAGCTAATGAGTTCAAAAATTATAAGTTTGATACACCATTAGCTGATACTTTTGGTAATTTTTATACTGATGCCACAAGTAAGATTAAAGGTTACGCACCTACAGCAGGTGTACAAAATTATAGTTCTATTACATCTAGTGGTGGAACTGGTAATAGGGTTATTAATTAAAATTTTATAATATTATGTGTAGTTCAAGTCCTCCAAGAGATAATTCAGCTGAAATAGCAAGACAACAAGAAGCCGAAAGACAGGCTCGCATTGTTGAAGGTCAGAAAAAAATTGATGAGCAATTTGTTGGTTTTAATGATGATTTTTATAATGATTATCAGACAAAATATAATGATTTCTATTACCCACAAGTTGATGATCAATATACTGATGCTCGTAAGAGATTAACACTTGATTTAGCTAGAACAGGTAATCTTACTTCTTCTTCTGGTGCTAATAAAATGGGTGATCTTCAAGAATATTATAATGATCAAAGAACTGGTATTACTAATCAAGGTTTAAACTCATTGAATGAAATTAGAGCAAATATTGATAGTACCAAGACTCAATTATATAATGATAATAGATCAGCCGCTGATCCAGGAAGTGCAGCAGCAGCCGCAGCTTCAGCAGCTAGTAATTTACAACCAGGTATACCAGACAGCCCATTAGCGAATGTATTTAGTGCATTCTTCCAAAATGCAGGTGGTGCGGCTTCAGGTTATAATGCTGGAACAAGTCAAAGATCTACTAATACTGGTGTACAAAATTATAACGGTAGTAGTGGTAATAGTACTAGAATAGTTAATTAATTATGGTCAAATATATCATTAGAAAACCAAATGAGGAAGATGTGAAATACTTCGATAAACATGCCAGACAGGCTGATAAAGATGAGGTATTTCTATTTTCTGGAAAAACTATTGGTGAAACTTTAGAAGATATACCAGGTATTACCCAAAACTCCCATGTTTGGGAAGTTGAAGGTAAGCCAGTATCAATTTTTGGTGTATCTTCATGGGAAGATAATGATGTAATATGGCTTTTAGCTACTGATGATTTTGAAGAATATAAAGGTACTTTTCGTACTGATTGTAAGAAAGTATTTGAGGAGTTGATTAAAGATTACAACTACCTTTATAATTATGTCCATGCTAAACATAAGAAAGCCATTAGATGGTTGAAATGGTTAGGGGCAGATATATTAGAACCACAACCAATAGGTTTAGGTGGTGCATTATTTTGCAAATTTGAATTTAAAAATTAATTATGTGTGATCCAGTAACAGCGGCAGTAGTAATAGGGGTAGGAATGGCAGCATCAGGTGCGGCAGCTTACAAACAAACTCGCAATAACAACAAAAACATGAAGCGTGCTCAAAATGCTAAAAACGCTGCTTTTAAAGCTAACATGGATCGCCAAAGTGGTTATGCTGATGAAGCTGGAAAAGCTTTTGATACATCAGTTGAAGATAGAGGAGCGGATAGCTTCCAAGCTGGTCTTGAGGATGCTAGTACAAAAAGATTACAAGCATTTGATGACGGTAGATTAGAAGCACCAACAGATTATTCTTTCGGTTCTACACCTAAAAATGTTATCTTAGCTCAAGATAAAGCATTTGGGGAAGCTGAAGATAAGAGTGTTAGAAATAATACTGGATTAGCTGAATTAAGTGCTTTTGATGACACTTTCTTTAATAAAGGTTTAGGAAGAAATGAATATGCTAGAAATTTTGGTAATTTATCAGATAAAGCCCAAAGAGATGCTGGTTTATTAGGATTAGATATGAATAGTGCAGCATTTAATTCACAAAAAAATCTAAGTCCATTCTGGTCAATACTCGGTGGAGCTGGTAACATGGCCTCAATGGGTGGCGGTGCTGCTCTTGGTGCTAGTGGGGGCGGTGGAGCTGCCGCTGGCGGAGGTGCGGCAGCAGCATCTGATCGTAGTCTAAAACAAGATATTGTTAAAGTTGGTGAATCACCTTCTGGTATAAATATCTATGAATTTAGGTATAAGAAAAATCCTAAACATAAGTTTAGAGGAGTTATCGCACAGGAACTTGAAAAAGAAAATCCTGAAGCTATTATTAAAGATGAGGATGGTTTACTATCTGTAGATTACAGTCTCATTGATGTTAATTTTGAACAAATATAATTATGTCAAGACAATATTACGATCCATGGGCCAAAGTAGCACAATCAGCAACAAATGCTTACGGACAATATTTGAGCAGTAGACCAAATGTAGCTCAACAAGAAGCTAGAGGAGCGATGGCTGATAAATACAGAACAGAAGCTGCTCTTAATCAATCCCAATTGGATGCACCTGAAAATCTGAAGAATATATTTTCGCAAATATTTTCACCTCAACAAGAAGCTCCTTCTCCTAATTTTGTTGGACCAATGGATCAATATGAAGGTGGAAAACCACCAGCTGATGTCGTTCAACAACGTTATCAAGAGAACTTACCTGATTTATTCAGTAATGCGATGCGTTTTGCTGGAAATAAACCAGGTGGTTTAGGTGATATTTTCCAAGCATTTGCTGCTAATGCTGGTGCTTCACCAGAGCAATTAACTAGAGCCCAAATGGGTGCTGGTATGAATTATGCTAATACAAAAGAAGGTTTTGATTCTAATCAGAATAAAGATTTCACTTTATCACCTGGATCAATTAGATATGATTCAGCAGGTAAACCAATTGTTTCAGCACCATTTAAACCAGGTGGGTCAGGCCCATCTTTCAGAGTTTTACCTGATGGAACTGTGGAATATGGTCAAGAAGGATTGGGTGGTCCAGGTCTAACCAAACCAGTTGTGGGTGATCTTCAGAGAAAAGATATTGAGATGGAAACTTATCAATTATTTTCAAAAGAATATGAAGATGCACTTTTAAAGAGCCCAGGTGGAACAGGTACTAGAGGTAATTTAGCTAGAATTTCTGACTCATTATTGGGTCAAGTTCAGCAATTTTCACCAGACAGCGAGATAGCAGGTAAACTTGATTCAATAAAGAATAATTTAGCAGGTCAATTTACTGACCCAGAAACAGGTGAAATTGTGAACCAAGATCTATATAATGCTTCAACAATTGCTGAAGTTTTACCTTATATGGCAGCTGGTGCGATTACTGGTCAATCTGGTCGTGGATTATCTGATACTGATTATAAAATTGTTCAAAGAGCAGTTGGTTCACCTAATGACTGGATGGCTACACCTGATAAGCTTTTGGCAAGAAAAAGACAGCTTGATAAATTAGTTGTTCAATTAAGGCAAAATTATCAAGGTCGATTAGATAATTCTGATAGGTCATTTACACCAGAAAATCCTCAACAAGTAGCACCACCTAAACCTGGTGAAATTGTTGATGGTTATAGATTTATTGGTGGTGATGCCTCTGATCAAAATTCATGGGAGGCAGTACAATGAAACCTTG
>Ga0222716_10001446_pt1 | contig 19830 bp, 17 predicted proteins | sample C33_13DmetaG_FD_165044 | JGI IMG/M metagenome (GOLD analysis project Ga0222716, IMG submission 165044) | Estuarine water microbial communities from San Francisco Bay, California, United States - C33_13D | ecosystem: Environmental > Aquatic > Marine > Unclassified | place: USA: California... | reverse complement strand
TATATCAAGGATGTGCACGCATACAATCAGGAGCTAGCAGAATACCAGACTAAGCTCCAGACCCACATGCAGCAAAACCTTGAACAGAAAATCAAAGGCATCGAGGACTACACCAACAGTATGCGCGAGCAGCAAGAGATGCGCGAGGCTGTTACGGAGGTAAGTGCTAGATTCGGAATGAATCAGCAGGATGCCGAAAGATTTGTTCGTGACTTGGCTTCTGGCCAGCTTTTCCAAGATGTAGATTTGCTAGCAAAAGCCTATATTATGAACAACAACTCTTCAGCTACTAGCGTGCCAGACTCCGGATTGGATAATCTGCGCTCACAGGTTGCTGAGAGGAACGCGCAAGCGCAGCAGCAGCGGTTGCCAATGACCCCTGCGGCACAAGGTGTGCCACAGGGACAAGTCTCAAAACCGGGACTGTTTACTGCAACGTCCTCAAAAGCTCTTGACCCTTGGGGTTAAGCGAGGACAAAATCATAGGATAAGAACATGTCTAAGAACTTCTCGTTCTCCGGCGTCCTCTGGACTGACCGGACTGTGTTTTATCCGGAGCCGCAGCAGTATGCACAGCTCTACCCGTCTAGCACGCCGTTCCTCTCTGCAGCAATGGCACGTCTAGATGGTAGCGCTCCTACGCTGCCTTCTCCGGACTACAAGTTTTTCGAGCACCGTGCAGGATGGCGCTATCAGTTCTTCGATCTGAATGCCGGGGCTCCTCCGGCTTGGTCGAGCAACGGTCAGCCCAACGACACGCTTGACGCGAACGTCACCCTCGACAACGCCACTGGCATTGTTGTTGACAGCTCGCTCGTTGGTTCTGTGTTCGAGGTATTTGCCTCTGACCTGACGACCTACAAAGGAACCGTTTTTGTTACGGCTGTTACCTCGGCTACGGAAATCACCGTTAAGTCGATGGGTAACGCTGCTAACGCTAACGAGTACGTCTCGGCTCTTGCCGACGACGACCGCTTCTACATGGTAGGTAAAGCGTTTGGCGAAGAAACGACGGCTCCTGAAGCTGCTAACGACGAGCTCGAAGTCGTGTACAACTCCTGCTTCCTTTCCCGTACCTCTGTAGAGATCGGTAAAACGTTGCAGCAGGCCGCACTTCGTGGCGAAACGGACGAGCTTGCTCGCCTTCGCACGCTCCGTGGCAACGACCACAAGATGAACATCGCTCGCGCCCTCTACTTCATGAACCGCCCCGGCGGTATCGGTGGAACGGCTCACGGTGCTGGTGGTGGCACGGACTCCACGTTTGTCAATCACGTAACCGATGCCGGATCGAAGTCCGTACGCACGACGATGGGTCTCTTCCCAGCCATGCGTCGCTACGGTCGCACGAGCGGCAGCCAGCAGAACTACTGGAACCAGTCGAAAGCCAGCTTCACGTACAATACGTGGGTTGACATGACTGAAAAAATCTTCCAGTACGATGATGGCGATATGAAAGAAGCCTATTGCGGCCCCGGTGCTCTCTCGCACTTCGCCAAAATTGGATCCAGCGGTTTCGTAACGGCAGACGGCACGAAAGAGCCTCTGAAGATTTCCGAGACGCGGACCAGCGCTATCGGCCTGAACTACAAAATTGTAGACACGCCGCACGGTGCTATCCGCTTGATCGCAGATCCTCTGCTCCGTGGTACTCCGTACAACGACTCCATCCTTATCACGACGCCTTCGAACGTCTCTCTTGTTCGGTACGAGCCTAGCCAGTACCACACGAACATCAAGACCGAGAACAACCCTCGTGTCATTAAGGATGAGTTCGTCGACTTCCTCGGCCTGAAACTCACGCTGATGGAATCGCACGCGCTGATTAACCTGACCTAATCAGGATCGTAGACCGGGTGCAGGTCTGGAGCCAGTCTCCGGGCCTGCCCCGCGCCTACGGTGTGTTTAACACCAATTAAACAAAGTGGCCAGTGGCAACAGTACAGCAAAGAGTAGAGCACTATATCGGCCTCAGCTTGGCCGCCTATAGTGATGAGCTTGCTCAGGTGCTCGATGACAGCGTGAAAGAAGTCATCGGGCTTTTGCCATTGGATTCGCTTACTACGCTTTGGGAGGAGCTGACCGACAGCGGCAGCGGCGTTGATACCTCCAACAAGTTTATTGTAGAGGTTCGCAAGAATCTGTACCGTGCGCAGCAGATCAGTCCGAGCATGAGGACAACGGATGCTGCCAGCTCAACGCAACCCCTCTACTACTCTTGGCAGGGAAGCACCTATGTTATCCCAAGCGGTGGCACTGTTCTGGTTGTCACGCCGCCAAGCATTGACCCGAGTGATACAACCGTGGCCAATGTGCCAGACTCGCTCATGCAGCTGTTTGTGCTGCGCACAGCGTTCAATATGCTTGCTGTGCTGGCAGCCAAGGAAAAAGAGGGTATAGAGGTCGACGTAACCTTGCCGACGGCTCCTGTCGTCCCTGTTGCGCCAGCTATTGCATATACTTCTGCTTCCGAGTCAGATCCGGCCACTGTATCTATTGCAGCGCTCCCGGCCGCCCCTGTGTACACGGAAGCTACGCTAAACACTAGGCCGACATCACCGACGGTTGGCACGCTAGACCTTAGCAGTGTTTCTGTTCCGACTGCTCCGGATGCACCGACATTTTTCTACACTGATGCTGTTGCTGCCACCATTTCCGATACGACAGTAGCAGAACTGCCGTCCTTGCCAACTTATGGCATCTCGGCATTTGGGGGATCCCTGACGCTTCCGACTCTTCCCTCTCTGGACCTTACCACGGAGGCAGACGGGTTAACAGCCTTGGACCCACCATCTGCACCTGCCGCCCCGTCTATTTCTCACATTAGTGCAACTGCATCAAGCGTCGTTGCAAATACGCTTTCTGCTCTTGGTACGGCCCCAACGTACAGCAAGCCTGTCTTTGGTGGTTCGCTATCTATTCCAGTGCTTCCAACTTTGGACCTTGAGACAGAAATCGACGGAAGCACTCTGAAGTCTGTACCGTCTGCCCCGGCCGCACCTAGCTTTGCCTATGTAAACGCTACGAGCGCAACCACGGCAGCCACAACTGTTGCCTCGCTAGGATCTGCCCCGACATACGTCAAGTCATCTGATCCTCTGGATCTTACGGAATACACCTCGTATGAGACCAACGAGGATCCGGAAATGATGCAGTCGATTCTGGCTCGCCTCAACACGGAACTTTCCGAGCGCCAGACAGACATTCAAGACGAGACGGCAGACTTTCAGCGCCAGCTTGCAGAGTATCAGCAAGATGCCCAGCACAAGATTGAGCAGGCTCGCACAACGCTTCAGGAGGCCTTGGCAGATGCTAGGTCTTCTACGGATGTAGATGTCCAGAACCAGCTGCGAGCATTTGAGGCGCAAGTACAAGAGTACCAGTCGGAGCTTTCCCGCTATCAGGCTCAATTATCGGCGTACACGAGCGACACGCAGGCGCAGCTTGAGGAGTATCAGGCTGCGTTCCAGAACGCATTTTCAACATGGCGTGAGCAGCAGGCCCTGTACCTGCAGCAATATGCTCAAGATGTTCAGAACGAAACAGCAGAGTTTCAAAAGGAACTTGCTATCTATCAGCAGGATGCGCAGCATAAGATTGAGCAGGTTAGGACGACGCTACAGGAGTCTCTTCAAGATGCACGCCTGTCGACAGATGTTAACGTTCAGAACAGGGCTCGTGAGCTAGAAGCGGCAATAGCTGATTTTCAGGCTGACGTGTCCGTGTTCCAGTCAGGGCTGCAGCGCTACGAGGCAGAGATTGCTCGTCAGGTGCAAACCTTCCAGCTCGAATACCAAAAAGCCTTCGAGTCATGGCAGCAGCAGCAGGCTCTGTACATGCAGAAATATCAGGCCGACATTGCTCAGAGCGGAGATTCTTTCCGTGGAGCCATGGAAGACCACCAGCTTGAGGTGCAGCGCATACTAGAGCAGTCTAGAATCGACGCAGACAAACTTGCTAGGCAGGCCCAGCTCGACACTGATACCTCTATCCAGAACGAGGCTAGGGATGCGGAGATCGCGCTTAGAAACTATGCAGAGTCGTTAAGCCTGTTTTCGCTCAAGACGCAGCTGTACACAGCCGAGATTGAGGCCAAGATACAGGAGTATGTAGCGGATCTGGACCGATCAATTCGCCTGTTCGAGGCTGAGATTTCCGGAGACGTTCAGAGATACCAAGCAGAGACACAGAACGCTCAGGCTGTTTTCCAGAAAAACCTGTCGATCTATCAGGCTGCGCTTGAGAGAAACAACCTTCAGGCCCAGATCGCACGCCAAGAGCAGCAGCAAATAGCTGCTCAGGCAACGGACGTTGATGTCGCCAACAAAGCTAGGGATCTTGAGTCGCAAATAGCAGACTACCAAGCAGAGCTGGGTAGGTATAGCAACCAGATTCAGTCTTATGCCCAGCAGATTGCTGCGGTCATCCAGAAGCAGGGCGGCGATACATCTGCAACCCGCGCAAAGGTTAGCCTCAAGGATGACGAGCGCCAGCGTCTTTCTAGGCAATATGAGGTTGCCCTACGCGCTTACAAAAAACAATACACCCACCGCCGTCCCATGACCGCATGGGCTCATGACTACTAGGATAAAACCATGGCAGAACTACACTTGAACCGGCTGACCGAAAAAGAGGCACTCAACCTTATGGTTGGTGGCATTGGATTCAAGCGGCTTACTGCTGGCACTTATGTTGCTGGCACGACCGCTGGTCACGAAGACATTAGCGAGTACGTGCTTATCAAAGCCAAGAACGCCAACGCTACCTACGGAACTGGCTGCGTTGCTGCCATTGGCGATGCCCCTGCTAACGCAGACGTCATTACTCAGGATGAAGTAGACGCACAGCGCCTCACGACCCTTGTTGTGGCCAGCGGTGTCGTCTACGCTTACTACGTATAAGCGTGAAGATAATCAGCGAAAAAGCACTCCTTGACCTGAACTTTACTCCGGTCGTAGACACAGCGTCAACCACCATCGGCGCATACGTGACGCCGGAGGCGGGTGGCTCGTCTACGCTTTTGGGTACAGTGGCCGGAGGGGCAGCTGATACAGAGTACACGATCACCTGTGACTTCGACGGGCTGACCGTAGATACGGTTTACCACCTAGAGGTAATTGCTGACGTGGCTGGCACTAACCCCACCGTGCTCTTGCCAGACGATAACTCGGGGCGACCCATAAGAATCAAAGTAGCAAACATGCAGGCGTTCTAATGGCTGTAATGGTTTCAGACTACAACTGGGACGCCAGTGGGACATCCGATTGGTATTGGGATCCTGCTGGCGTTTCTGATTATAACTGGGGCGCTAGCGGGGTGTCCGAATGGTATTTCCAAGAGTCTGATGCGATACAATTTCTCCCATCGGATGCCAGCGATTTCGTAACTTCTAATGGGTTCAGACTATACGTACTTAGCTAATGCCAGCATTTGTAAGCCAACATACCTCAGCCGAGATAGATGGCGCGATTAGCGCAATCATCGGGGATACCGCGTCCCCGAACGGGACTACCATTGTCACGTCTATCAGTGGCTCCGAGTACGTTGCTCTCTGGGACGCTGGCACGCCCAAGACGATTACATACGCCAACTTCGTAGCAGACATTGCTCTGGAGTCTGGCCTGCTAGAGGGAGTAGATGATCGAGTCGCCGCCCTTCTTACAGAGGGTAGCAACATCACCCTTACGTATGACGACGGCGCAGACACCCTAACAATTTCTGTAGATGCTATCGACAATACTGTCGTTGGCGGCGTTACTCCTGCTGCTGGAACGTTTACCACGCTCACGGGAGACACCGTTAACGCGGACATTCTACAATACGACACGGCGGCAGCGCTAGAGGTAGATGCTGCCGGAGAGGTTACGTGGGACGTTGATGCCGAGACACTGATGCTTGGCCTTAATGCTGACACGCATATCCACATTGGTCAGGATACCGTATATCACGCAATCAACCAGACCGGATCAGACATCGCCAAGGGAAAGGCGGTGTATGCGGTAGGAACTGTTGGTTCTAGCGGAAAAATTAGTATTGCCGAGTTCACGGCCGATGGCACGTACGACAGCAAATACTTCATGGGCATCACGTCGGACGCTATTGCCAATGGCGACACGGGGTTTGTAACCCACTTCGGCAAGGTCCGCAAGATCAACACCAACGCCTTCAACGAGGGCGACATCCTGTATGCCGACCCCTCTACGGCTGGCGGCCTGACGACAACGCGCCCATCTGCTGGCAACAACATTATTACCGTTGCCATTGTTGTGACCAAGAGCACCACTGTAGGCGAGATCTTTGTTCGCCCGACGTTTGAGGGAGCGCTGGAAAACAAGGAGGATGTCACATTTACTTCTGTTGCCTCCGGGGAGATCATCAAGTATGACGGATCCAAGTGGATCAACAATACGCTCTTCGAGGCTGGTATTCAGGAGTACGATGCTGGGCTTACGTCTATCGCTGGCCTGCCCACGATTGCCGACAAGATGCTGTACACCACGGCAACGGATACGTGGGATACAACTACGGTCACGTCGTTTGCTCGTACGATTCTCGACGACGCTGACGCGGCTACTGTTCGCGCCACGATTGGCGTAGATCAGGCTGGCACAGACAACTCTACTGACGTTACGCTGTCCGGCAGCTACGACTACCTGACGATCACGGGTCAAGACATTACTCTTGGGCAGGTTGACCTACAGACAGACGTAGCCAATACCCTTCTTGATGCTAGTGTAGCGGAGAGCAACGTAACCCAGCATGAAGCAGCGCTGTCTATTGCTAGCAGTCAGATTAGCGACAAGGCGCTTGCCAATGGTGTTGCCAGCCTTGACGGATCTGGCAAGGTTCCGTCGGCACAGCTACCGGCTCTGGCTCTCACTGACGTTTTCGTAGTCGCCAGCCAGTCCGCACAGCTTGCCCTTACCGCTCAGGAGGGAGACCTCGTTATCCGTACGGACGAAAGCAAGACGTACGTGCATAACGGCGGCACGGCTGGCACAATGGCCGACTACACGGAGCTGCAGTTTCCTGATGCCGTAACGTCTGTCAATAGCCTTACCGGAACCGTTGTTCTTGACACGGATGACGTCAGCGAGGGCAGCACGAATCTGTATTACACTGACGTTCGTGCCGATGCCCGCATCTCTGCGGCCGTGCTAGACGACCTGTCCGACGTAACGGAAACCAGCATCACCACGGGAGACGTTCTGCGGTGGAGTGGCACAGAGTGGGTGAACTACGCTGACAGCAACTACGCTGCCGCGTCGCATACGCATACATCATCCGATGTCACCGACTTTGCCGAGTCTGTTGACGATCAGGTTGCCACCCTTCTCGTTGGCGGCACAAACGTGTCTCTCTCATACGACGATGGGGCTGGAACGTTAACGATCAACTCGTCAGCCGCAGCTGGTCCGCTCAATGACGTGTCTGACGTTACGATCACGTCTGCTAGCACGGGGGATCTGCTTAGGTATAATGGCTCGGTTTGGGTAAATTATGCCGACAGCGCGTACGCAGCAGCATCGCATACGCACACCGTATCAAACATTACGGACTTCGGAGAGGGCGTTGACGATCAAGTTGCTACGCTGCTAACGGCTGGCGACAACATCACGCTCACTTATGACGACGGCGCAGGAACGCTGACGCTAGACGCAGCAGGCGGCGGCGGCGGCTTTAACCCAGTAGCAAACGCTCTTTTCGCAGGATACTAGCATGGCACAGGAGTTTACAAGAAATAGGATTACTCTCAACGCAAGCTCCGGCAGTGAGCTGGTTATCGGCGCGGCTGATAGCAATGTGCTAAAGACGGTACACACCGTGCCAGCATCTGCTCAAGACAATGTTACTCTTGAGATTGTTACTGGCACAAGTGTAACAGAAAACATCGAGGTGTCAATCTACAAGAACACAGACCTTGTAAAAACGCTTGCTGTTGTAGGTGGCAAAAAAAGCATTGTTGAAATCAACAACCTTCAGGCTGGCGACCTCATCAAGATCAAGCACCCCTTGTCCTTGGACCTTGACGACACGCTGTTCCCGTCATCACAAGTTATTACTGATGGCATTGTGTTTAAGTCAGAAGGCCAGAACACGATGCTTATGTCAAACGCTGATGGGTCAGACGAGATTCTATTGGCCGACGCAGCCGATGGCGGCATACACCCAAGCAGAAGTGCAGGCAGCATAGATTTCTACCATTACTACCCCTCTGTGGGTGTCGCGGTATATATGCAAAGTGGCACTTGGTATATGTATGATGCTTCTACGCAGACAGAAACATCAAGCGTCACTGACGCTACCTATTACCCCAATGCCCTCAACTCGTCTTACAGCGATAACTGGATTCTTACTTGGAATGACTCTTATTTCGCATCTATTGCTGTAGATCTGGTAAACAAAACATTAGCTGTTGGAGTCAATACTACAGCTCTGGATAGGGGCTACGGCGGGTACTTCCCAACGAGCAACGCCGATGTATTTATTTCAGCTTACAACTCAAGCAGTACTGTAGCCGCAATTCAATTTAGTGGCACTACATACACGTTTTTAGACTCCGTATCAGTTACAAGGTCGCTTGATGGCGCTGGCGGCTATGGATTTAGTGATGGTTGTTTTTATGGGGTGTACAGCGATAACAGCGGTAGCTACGTACCAGACATTGTAAAGTGGGATGGCACATCGCTAACCGCAATCCCATACACGACTGGCACTGGATCCCAAACAATGGTGTCTATTCCGTCAAGGAATGAGGTCTGGTGGGCCGGGTATAATGGCTCAGATGGCGCTGCCGGTAACTACGCGAACCTGTACAAATACGACACGGCAACCCAGACTTTCACTAAATACGCCTCTGCTATCAGCGAGTCTATTGGCTTTGAAAATATGACCGCTGACAAGCTGAGCCATTACGATTCCGAAAATGAGATTTGGTGGATTGCAAACCAATCGTCTCTCACCATCACCTCGTTCACCGGAATAGACGTTGCAACCGGGACAGCGAAATACAAGAAGGTTGCTCACTCAAGGACCGGCGGGAGTTCGTCAAACTACGTTTCATATACTGAAACGTACGGAAGTGGCAATAATGCCATTGCAGTTTACAACAGGAGAGGCGGCACACCCCTGATCTACAAGTTTGAGTCTGGCAACTACTATTATGATGATACAAGTACAGATAGGACGTGGGGAGATGTTTGGGGTGTAGGCGCATTTCATAACGCCAGCGAGACATTCTATCGTTTTGAAGATGATGGCAACTGCTATTTGTTTGACACAAGCGGCGCTACGCCATCTTGGCGAAGCTCAGACACCACGGCCTTTTCTTCTTACACAACAAGCTCCACGGATAGGAGGGTTGTGTATTCTTGGGTTGATGACACAAACAACAAGCTGTACTACATTGACTACCAAGGCGACGTTTACACATTTGACATAAACATCGGAACAGGCGCTCTGTCAAATAATGCCGTGATTGGCACAGCCGATGGGTCCCCCACAGGCTTCCTAAACTTTGATGCTACCACAACAGGTACGAGGCCAAAATACCTCGCATCTACTGGGCTACACTACTATTTTTCTGGAACTAACCTGTATGCTGCTGACATAACAACAGATAGCATTTCATATAACACTTCAAGCTCACTTGCTTCTCCACCGAATCCATCCTATGGCCAGCAAACCATGGACCTTATACCTAATGCCGACACAGGCACGGGATATGACTGGCTTGTTTACCCATCAAACGGCGTGGCAACAATGAATTACCATAGGGTTGGGGCAAGCAGCTTTGACTCCTATGACAGTGACACCAGTATCGGCGCGATTATGGTTACTGTGTGCTTTGTTCCGTGGCCAAGAAGTGCTGGGGGTAACTTATCTTTTCCGTACCAAGTGATCGCAGGAGACAGCACCACCACTGCTTACGCCTATGACATTACTGCTGGTTCCTCAACCAGTGAAATAAGCCAATACACGCCATTTGGCACTCCTAGCAATATCGCTGGCATATCAATGAATGGGTACGATCACTTTTCTGTTCACAAGGACTGGCACGCCATAGTTACACAAAGCATTTACGTAGGCAGCAGCAGCAGTTATTCAAACATGATATTCCACCATCTGTCCCCGGCGGTATCAGCTGGTGGAAAAGGCGCTTATGAACCGGGGTACGGCGGCGTTGATATTGGTGAAGTTGCAAAGTCTGGAAGGTCGAAGACAGAAACAAGCCAGCCAATACGGCAGTCATCAGCAGCTGATAAAACAGCTGTAGAGGCATCATACTCCACCAAGACTGATGGTTACGTTAACCGCGTTACAACAACCGCATAGACATGGCAACACTTAAATACATAACCGACCCAGCGGGAGAAGAGTATATTCAGGTGGACTTTACTTCAGATACAGGCACTACTGGCTGGAAGTATTCGCCTTGGTTTTACTATCCATCTGGGCATTACATGTCTATTGCCGCAGAAAGCGAGAGCTTGACTGGGACAAACCAGTGGAAACTTATGGGTTCTGTTGACCCAGCCAATACCGATTTTAATAATTATCCCGATGGCACAGAAGCGTTGTCTGCACTCCCTTTCGTAACAAGTGGAGGCGGGATGACTTTTACTGGAGATCCGACCACAGCAGGCACACCCACAGGCTGGAAGCCAGAATATCCGTACTTTCGGGTAGCCTTCAACAACGGGTCTACATCTAACGCTGGTGACGTCGTTATCTTCACTGTTCGATTCTTCAAAAAAATGGGCTAAAAATGGCTACTTGGGAAGTACAAAACATGATCCGTCATGCAGAAGACGGCGGCGTAGTTATCGTTTACTGGAAAGCCTCCATCTCTGAGGACTATGTGGTTGGCGATAAAACTCACCACATCAATCCGCAGGAAACGGGTCAGGCCCAGTTCCAGCCCGACCCATCAGCAGATGGATTTGTTCCGTTTGAAAGCCTTACCGAGGATGCCGTCCTTGCGTGGGTGTTTGGACGTATTAACAAAGAGTCGATTGAGCAGGAATTGCAGAATCGACTTGATGCAAAGAAAGCCAGCATCAACAAGTTTGTTGGCGGCATGCCTTGGGAAACACCTTAACATAACTAGCAGCAGCAAAAATGAAGGTTCCATATATCCTCGTGTTCAACGCACAGGGAGTTCTAGAGAAGATCTACAAGACGTCAACCGTCGGAAAAGTCAAGTACGCCATCAAGCGCAACCTTAGGAAGATGAGCGAGTGCATCGAAGACATTCGTGAGTGGCTTCAGGCTGATGCGCAAGACAATGGTTGGGATATAAATGGAAGCCTGCCGACGAGCGACTCCGGCTTCCGCGAGCGATTTGAGAAGTTCCTCAAGGAGGAGTCGTGCGAGATTGAGCCGTACCTCATTCCAGAGCGATACACAGAGACATTCGACGGTGTTACCGGGGAAGAAGAATCTTTCATCTCGTGGCTGATTTCTCCTGATGACAACAACTAACATGTTTGGTATATTGTGCTAGCACCAATGCCAACAAGCGCAAAGATGATTGACGCTCTCGAACAAACAGCAGACACAGTAAAGGCGGGAAGGGCTGTCCTGATTGGCATTGCCGGGCTTATCGCCATTGGCTTTGCCTTGTCTGGGTTTCAGAATCTGCCCGAGCGGGTAACAGCCCTAGAGGCGGCAGACATCCGCATGCAGGAGAGCGTCGGCGCTATAGAGGACAAGATGGCCTCGCTGGAGAGAGAGATACGGATGATGACGTGTCTTCAGGTAGCGGAGATGGAAGACCAGCCCTACCAGCAATGCTTATAAGCCATGCCTAGCGCCAGCAAAGTAAAGAGAACGCCAAGCGGCAAGCTGCAGTATGCAGGCGAAACCTTTTCTGGCTTCAACAAGCCCAAGCGCACGCCGGGAGCAAGCAAGAAGTTTGCTGTCCTAGCCAAGAAGGGAGATCAGGTCAAGCTGGTTCGCTTTGGTGATCCGAACATGACCATCAAGAAAGACATTCCCGAGCGGCGCAAGAGCTTCCGTGCCAGACACCGCTGCCACACAGCCAAGGACAAGTTTACCGCACGGTACTGGTCCTGCAAGATGTGGTAATATGGACATCAAGAAAATCACACCGTTGAAGCCGGAGCAGCTTCCGACCAACGGCATCAAGCCACCAACGACGCTACCAACAGCGAATCAACAAATGGTAAAAACACTACTCAACCGCCTCAAAGAGGCATCTACATGGGCTGGTCTTGCTATCATCGCCCAGTTCCTGCCCATCGGGGTTGAAGAGCTTCAGGTTGTATGGGAGGCCGTCACGGCGCTGGCTGCAGTAGCAGCTATGTTTATCCCAGAGGGTAAGCCCCAGACCGAAGACAACAACGGATAACTAAATGCCCGGTCAGCCGCTTTGGTTGGCCGGGCTTTGTTTATTATGCCAGCAAAGAAAAAAGGGCTGTACGCCAACATCCACGCCAAGCGTGCTCGAATCAAAGCGGGTAGCGGAGAGAAGATGCGCAAGCCGGGCAGCAAGGGTGCTCCAACGGCGGCAAACTTTAAGCAATCCGCCAAGACAGCCAAGAAGCGCAAATGACCGACGCGGTATTCTCGTATGTTCTGGCTCATACGCTGGAGAGCGAGGGCCTGTTTAGTGACGACGCTGCCGACAGCGGCGGTGCAACCATGTATGGTATTACCAAGGCTGTTGCCGAGAAGAACGGATACCATGGCGACATGAGGCAGCTGCCCCTCGAGAAAGCCAAGGAGATATACTACAAGGAGTATTGGGTTAAGCCCAACTTCCACCGCGTAGCCGACCTAGACGAAAAACTAGCCAAGGAGCTGTTCGACGCAGGTGTTAATGTTGGGACTGCGCTGGCGTCCAAGTGGTTGCAAAGATCCCTGTCCGTCCTGAACAATCAGGGCAAGCATTATGACGACCTCGTGCCAGACGGCCGTATTGGCCCCAAGACGCTCGAGGCGCTTTCGGCATACCTGCACCTCAGGTGTGACTCAGCTGTCCTTGTGAAGGCAATAGACAGCCTTCAGGGGCATCACTACATAACACTAGCAGAGAAGCGAGAAAAGGACGAGCGATTTGTGTATGGCTGGCTGAATAGGCGCGTGCGATAGTTGGGTCTATATTTCGTAACTTATGCTAGCACGAAACCAGCTAGCCCATGCCTAAGGAAAGAGTACACATTAAGCGCTTCGACGGCGTTATTGGCGTAACTGACGCCCACGACCTTCCCGAGGGCGCAGCGTATTACGCAGAGAACCTTGACATCGTAACGCAGGACGCCAGCTTTGTGGGGTTGCCTGACGACGAAGAGTATGCCGGCGAGCACGCTGGCGGGGCAGAAGTGGAGCTGTTTGAGGACGGCAACACTGGTGTGTCTTATGACGCAGTCAGTGGAGACCTAAAGATTATCTCGTTTGACCACGACAACAAAAGCGTTACGGCTGAGTTGACCAGTAGCCAAACGAACGGAAAGACCCCTGCCATGGCTTCGTCCGGTCAGGCTATACACGTTGGGATGGGTGGCACTAGCTCGTCAGACGATAAGCCGCTTTGGGCTGGCAAGGTGTACACTGGACAAGCCGACATAACTGGCGGCAATGAAAACAAAAGCATAGCGTCCGGTGACTATCTGGTAGAAGATGCGACCATCACAAGCGATGCCTTTGGGTGGTGCGTTAGTGAAGCCGGGACAATAACTGACCGTGTATTCATTGGCCTCCCGCCAGCAAGCAATACCACCAGCGCCAGCACCACGGTTCTTGACTCGGTAAACTCTTACGACTCGACCAATGCCAACCTTAGGATAGGAAGGGCATACAGGTACTATGCCAGCGCTGTTTATGATGGAAGCCAAGAGGCGCCAGTTGCTCTCCTAATGGAGATGCGCCTTTCCAAGGATAGCATACAGCTTAAAAGCAGAAAGGCGTTTGAGGGCGAGTACAATGCAGATTATGTCCGCATAGCCAACGAGGCGACGAATGAGGACAAGCTGTATATCATGGGCAATCGACCAGCGTATAACAGCGGATCACCAGACTTTACGTTTACGTCCTCTGCTTGGAGAACGGCTAGTGGGGGAGGAACGGCGAGCCTCAACGCAAGAACACCTGCCGAGGGCATCGAGGAGTTTGGCTTTTTTCTCAAGGTTCGCCTTTCCGACAACAGCGGATCCTCACTCCCAACCCTAAATCGCAGGGTCACAGGCGTCAAGATATATCGATCAGAGGTATTCACGGATGAATCTGGCAAGGCTCAGGAGTCCGAGCCAGCATTTATAAACTTCTACAACCTGTACAACGAGCCTGGCGTTACGACTTGGTTTCAAGAGCAGCCAACATTCGGCAGCTCAGTTTCTTTCGCGGAAGATGGCAACTACATATATCTGTGGGTGCTAGACAGCTTGCCGGGTACGTACACCTTTGAGCAGAACACCGGGTACGCTGCCACACTGGATAACATGAACATCCACTGGGCCACGTCCTGCATATCCAACGCCTATCACATCATCGGCAACTGCTGGTCAGAGGAGCTAGAGGATGTGGACACTTGGCTGTTTAGGTCTAAGCCGTTTAGGTACAACACCTTTGACTGGAGCCGAGAGTATCTGGTCTTGCCAAGCAAGCCAACCGCCTTGGTGTCGTACGGAGGCCGCGTATATGCATTCTCTGCTAGCAGGATATACGTGATTGACCCCATTGCCTTTGACATAGAGGAGACGTGGGAGGGTGTTGGTTGCGACTCAGAGAAAAGCATTGTGTCTACCGAGTCTGGCCTATTCTGGGCTAGTCGAACGGGCATCTACCATTTTATTGCAAATGAAGTCATGCCCATTGGGCTGGCCATAAACCGTTTGCAGAAGCCTCCAAGGCGCACGGCAACCGGCAGGGAAGCTGTTAAGGTTGATGTCGGGTGGCTAAACCACAATCCGTCCTACACCCCTGTCTGCGCTTACTCTCCGGTACACAATGCGCTTGTGGTGATGTACAAATACAAGGCGTCGGGTGGCCGATCATACAATGCCGGGCTCATATACCACGTGCCGACCCAGAGGTGGGTTCCATTTACGCCCGGAGTGCCATCCGAGCAGCTTTCAAACATTTATAATGCCCACACAACATCTCGTGGCGATGTTCTGTATGGCAACGCTACTGGAAAGTTTAGTCGCATGTTTACCGCAGAGGGCAGCTATCGGCGCTGGCGGTTCATATCTAGGCAGTACGGAGAGAAGGGCGCTGTGCACAAGTACTATCACGCCTACGTCAGCACAAGCGACATCAATAACGTACAAGGACAGCCGCCGTCGCTGGTGTACTACGATAACGATTCGGCTTATAACAAGGGCATCCCGGCTGTGGAAACGCCGGCACTAGACGATAATCCCTATCTGCACAAGTATGAGCTAACTGAAAATGGCGACCAGTCGTGGAACGAGTCTAGGACATTTGCCATAGAGCTGAACGATTCCGTGGGCACAAGCGGAGTTGACTGCAGCGACGTTACAATTATTAGACGACGGATCAACCCTAGATAATGGCAAAAGGATCTGCACCAGTATCTCGTCTTTCCAAGGAGTACAATCCCAACACTCTGAAGAAGGAGCTAGACCGCATCTCGCGTGCGGTTAATCGCATCTCTGCGAAGAACGAGGACATTGACAATCGCATCTCCCGTGAGATCGTGGCCGTGCGCAAAAGTGTTGACATTGCAACACAGTTTTCTGATGTGCAGTATTTCACGGAGTGGTACGAGGAGGAGTCCCTTGGCAGAAAGTATGCTGTTGTTAAGCTCGCCTTTGTGTCCGGATGGGGCAAGGTTGCTGATGTCCAGTATCGACACGCCGAATACGGCAACACCCCCGAGACAGAAACTTGGACTGGACTACTCACCATTCCCACGTCCATTGAATGGGTAGAGGACGATGGCACTGGGGAGATAAACTACCCTCAGGGGGGATACTATCGCTTCCGGACAGAGATACGTGCGTATGTATCACGAGAACGAAAAGCAGGATTTCAGGTCCATATTAGAGCCGTTGATGCTGGTGGGTATGCGCTAGTACAAGAAAGCAACGTATTCGATGTGGACAAACTTCCGGACGTAATGTCCATGTCGCTTCGCGTCGGCGAGTATGATGGAGCTAACTGGAATGTATATGCCACGGGCCAGTGCGACCTAGACAGTTTGTCTGTTGGGCTCAGCGTGCGATCTAGCATAGGCACTACAGGCGTTATTGCCGCAAACAACACGCCAACCATCACCCTTAATTTTACCACGCTGTCATACGACCTGTACATTGGCGACGTAGTAAGTATAGGGGCGTATTCTTTTGCAATATCCCAAGACGTATCTGCTGGATCTGGGGTCACTGTGACTGCAGACGCCTCTGGCCCGAGCGATGCGATAGCCTCCGGCACTCCCGCGTATGCCGATTGGAGCTCTGACGAGGACAACTTGTCGAGCCTTGGCTTTAGTGACTACCAGCAGAACCTTACCGCCAGCAACAAAAACTTTGATGTCCTGATTGGGCAGTACGCTCCGGGTGTCCCTGTTTTTGCCATTGCTTCAGCGTTTAATGAGCTGTCACTGGCTGGCGACTCAAGCGACAAGCTGTATCAGCGTGCAACAATCACAACGCCACAGCCAGAGTATACGTTTGACGCAGCCGTAGAGATCAACGATGGGGACATAACTGCGAACATGCTTGCTAGCGCATCGCAGAGGGCGTCGGTAAAGATAAACTTGGCCCACAAGGGCTTTACTACTGCGCTAGAGGACATCCTTACGTACAGCGGCACGATTACTTGGAGCGACGGAACGGAGTACACTCTCTCCGTAGGAGATCTACCTAACGGCACGCCACCAGTGCCAACGACACCCCAAACGCTATACTACATATTCCATGATCCAGACTCCTCTACGGATAACGACTCGTCTATACACACGGTATCCGATCCGGAGACAGACCTGCAGATAACCCCCAATGAGGGCCTTGCTGGTGATATATCTGGAAGAAGGATTCTTGTGGGTGTTTATTCTGTTGGCACAGAGAATGGAGAGGCGGCATACTTTGTCTCGAATACAAAAGTGGCCATTACCGCTCCGTTTGTTTACGCCGCAAAGCTGTCTGCCCTGAGCGCAGACATGGGCACGATTACGGCTGGGAATATAGCCGTAACGGCAAATGTGCAGTGGGGTGCTGTTGCTGGCACTACTAATGCGCCAGATGACAACGCTACCTACGGTGCAATATGGCCCGATCTGCTTGGCGACGTTGCTGCTACTACGGCAGGGACTATCACGAGCATTGTTTTCAACACACTTAACAGCAACGTTGCAAACAATCAAACATTTACTGTCAACGGCATAGAGTTCACCGCCAACGGCACTGCTACGGCTGGCACATCAGTTACGGTCAACATCGACTCCCATGTGCTAGCATCCGACATAGATGATGGCACTCCCGCATACACTGGCGGCACGCTTGCTGACGTCCCTATACGGTTTGGGGAGGCCCCCGGCGCGACTGCGGGTTTGTACCTAACGCCTACCAACCTAGGCTACTGGACCGGATCTGCTTGGTCGACCTACATGGCTAGTAACGGCGACTTTTTTCTGAGTGGAACGCAGGGAAGCCTGACGTGGGACCAATCTGCATCCAATCTCCAGATAAACGGCAGCATCACTGTCGACAGGTTTACAAGCGGGATCACATTTAACTACGATAGCAACACATTTAGCTCTAGGCTTTTTAGGTTTAAAGATGATAATGTTATCGGGGATGTGGCTACTGTCGCATCTGGATCCATAACGAGCATAACCTTTAATACCCTAGAGCGAAACCTATACGGCAGCCAAGACACCATTATTGTAGGGTCTGATACGTTTTCCGTCACCGCTGATGCGTCTGCCGGAACCAGCGTTACCGTGTCTGTTACCGGAACCTCTAGCGGACACACAAGCGGGACTACTGCTTATCTTGAGTCATCCAGCCCCACGGATCTCTTGCAGGTCTACACCCTCGACAATGTCGTTAACCTTCATTCCATAGCCTTCATACTTCACGACAGGGGTCCACTGCACCTTAGCTCAGGTGGTGTGGTTGCGTGCTGGCCTTCTGGAAACGCTTTCTGGGCGCTTACTAATCCCGGCGTCGGGATAACGAGCCACCTAACTGTTGGTCAGAGTTTTCCCAATCTGTCAGACACTGGTGGGTACACGTTGTACTCAAACGGCAGCGCAAAGGTGGCCGGGGCATTTAACGCCACAGGACAAGTAAACCTCAGCGGGCTTCCAACCTCATCGACGGGTGTATCGGGTGATTTGTATATCGACTCAGGCACAGTCAAGATAGTCCCATAGTCTAGCATGCTTGTTAGATGTCCACATAACCCGTAAATTGCTAGCAAACTAAAACCCTAGAGCTATGCCATTCGGAATAGGCCGTTTTCTCGGCAGAAACGCAGGAACTATCGGTGGCCTTGTGGGCACTGCAATAGGCGGCCCAATGGGCGGCGCTATCGGCGGCGCTATTGGGGGCGCATTTCAAAAGACTCGCCCCCAGCAGGGCGGTGCTAGCAGCGGCATGGCTCCCATGTCGTCTATGCCCGTGTACGACACTACTGCCGGAACCGGGCTTGGGTCTCTTTTGACTCAGACGGTTGGCTTGGTAAATGAGCAGAGAAATCGGAACACCCTACAGGAGGCATATCGTGGCGCTCAGGCTGGCGCTCTTGGCCCGGCTGCATACATCCAGAGCGCAGTCCAGCAGGGCGCAGGCCGTGCGGCAGCTCGTCTTGGCATGGAGGGGGCAGAGCGGGAGGCTGCACAGATTTCTTCTAGAGCCCTGCAGGGTCAGGTCGGCCTAGAGCAGCCGAGGGCCCAGACGCTCCTTGGACTGACGGGTGCTCAGGCTGGTCTTGTCGGCCAGCAGATTCAGGCACAGCAGTTTGGATACCAGCAGCGCCTAGCGGAGCGCCAGCAGCAGGCCAGTGAATACCAGTTTGGCCAGCAAATGGCAATGGCAGAACGCGAGCAAAGTGCGGCAAACCTAGACGCCATTTTAGGCCTTGGTGCTACGTTGCTTACCTCTCCAACCGAAGGAACCGCCCTTGGGAATGTTATGAGCAGGGGCAAGGGGCGAATCAGAAGCTTGTTTGGCCGTATTGGCGGGGGAGATCAGACCAGTGTCACATCATCAATGGGCTTTGTGTAAAAAATGGCATACCAGTATAGATTTGTAGACGTCTTGGCCCGTGGCCTAGAGAACGCTGCCAACCGTGCGGAGCGTGCTGAAGCTGCCCGTGTGCAGAAGGAGCAGTTCGGCCAGCAGATGGATATGCAGAAGGCCGAGCTGGAGCAGAGGCAAACAGAGGCGACCGCACTGGACAAAATCCGTCAAAGAGAAGCGGAGCTTGCGCAAGAGAAGTTTGAGTTTGAGCAGATCAAGACCGAGGCGCAGTCATGGAGAGACGAGGCCGATTATCAGCTTAATCTTGAAAGGTTGGATATTCAAAAGCAAAGCTTAGATCTGCAGAAACAACAGGCAGAATCAAGAGGAGAGGTTGCCGCCGAGCGACCCACTGTTGAAGCTAGGTTCTTGCCACCAGAAGTAAGGGAAAGACTTCAGCTTGCGGAGAATGAGCTAATCGACATTGCGCTTCTGCCGACCTATAACACGCTTGTCAAAGGCATGGACCTTGGTGAGGGTGGCACAAACATGTATGAGTTTCTGCCTGAGAAAGAGATTCTTATGTCTGGAACTGGGTGGAAGAGGATTCTAGCCGACAGGAATACATCCGCTAATGATAGGCTGGTCGCGCAGGAGC
>Ga0222716_10001445_pt1 | contig 19839 bp, 19 predicted proteins | sample C33_13DmetaG_FD_165044 | JGI IMG/M metagenome (GOLD analysis project Ga0222716, IMG submission 165044) | Estuarine water microbial communities from San Francisco Bay, California, United States - C33_13D | ecosystem: Environmental > Aquatic > Marine > Unclassified | place: USA: California... | reverse complement strand
GGCGACGAGGTCATCACGACGCCTTTCTCTTTTATATCAACAGCAGAGACAATCGCGTTACTCGGGGCAAAACCAGTGTTTGTCGATATTGACGAGAGAACTTGTAATATTGATCCATCGTTGATAACGCCCGTTATTACGTCTCGTACGAAAGTGATCATGCCGGTGTCTTTATACGGACAGTGCGCCGACATGGATACTATTAATTTGATTGCCGCGGAGCACAAAATATCGGTTGTAGAGGATGCGGCCCAAAGTTTTGGGGCAACCTATAAAGGTAAAAGATCCGGCGGACTATCCCTCATTGGGTGCACTAGCTTCTTCCCGTCGAAGCCTCTCGGATGTTATGGAGACGGTGGCGCTTGCTTCACAAATGACGCCAAACTTGCGGAGCAAATGAAGAGTATTAGTCTGCACGGTCAGACGGAGCGGTATCACCATACGACGTTGGGAGTAAATGGCAGACTCGATACGATACAAGCAGCCGTGTTGTTAGCTAAACTTAAAAAGTTTTGTGAAGAGATTGAGTATCGTATTCGATGTGGGGAAAGGTATAGTAAGTTAATTGATAGTTCAGCAGAGTCGGACATCACAACTCCTTTTATTGACCCCATGAATACAAGCGTATTTGCGCAATATACCATTCAGGTGGATAAAAGAGATTCTCTTAGAGACTTCATGTCGTCACAGGATATTCCTACAGCCGTTCATTATCCTATGCCACTTCATAAACAACCAGTTTTTGCGGAGATAGTTTCTCGCGGATTAAGCTTGCCTATCTCTGAGCGGGTAGCATCGAGAGTCTTGAGTCTGCCTGTGCATGCTTATTTATCAGAAAGTGAGCAAGATTCCGTGATACATGCTGTAAATAATTTTTATAATTAACCCAGCTGTATCGCAGCGTTTTGCTAATAGAATCTAGTCATTTTTAAGACATGTCGGTAAAACGGAAAGTATTGGTTACTGGGGCTGACGGCTTCATAGGGTCAACTGTTTGTCGGCGATTAACAGAGGCCGGCTATGACGTGGTTGCCGCGACTCGCGATTCATTGAATGGACTGCCTAATTGTCAAATGGTGGCTGTAGGTTCCGTCGGGCCAAATACAGACTGGTCGGAAGCTTTAGAGGGTGTTTCGTCGGTAGTCCATTTAGTTGGCGTCACGCACAGTACATACAAGGATTCTAAAGATATCTCGAGTCTCTGCCATACTGTCAATGCTCTAGGTACATTCAATTTAGCCAAGCAGTCAAGATCGGCCAAGGTAACAAACTTTGTCTTTATGAGCACCATTAAAGTGAATGGTGAAAAAACCTCTGATTTGCAGGATCAGATGACGGCCTCTCGAGATCCCGCTCCCAAGGATCGATATGGTATTAGTAAATATGAGGCTGAAAAGTTACTACACAGTGTTAGTGGTATGAGTAGAGTCATTTTACGTCCCCCTGTGGTATTTGGGCCGGGACAAAAAGGAAATTTAGATCTTCTTTGTCGTGCGTTGCTAAAAAGAATACCTCTCCCCTTGCGCGGTATAGATAACAGAAGAAGTTTTATTTATGTTGAAAATTTAGGGGAGGCAGTAGTTGCAGCACTTGCTAGGGATACAAAAAGATGCGAAATTTTTACGATCGCCGACACTACTATCTCTACGACCGATCTAGTTAGATCTCTGGCGAAAAATCTAAATGTGCCGGCCAGGCTATTTTATATTCCTAAGCCTATTTTTGTTTTTGCCGCGGCCTGTCTGGGACAGCACCGCGCAGCGGGGCGGGTTCTAGACTCATTAGCCGTAGATTCAACCGAGGCGCGCCGAATCTTAAAGTGGGATCCCCAATTTTCCTTTAATGAAGGTCTGCTCAAGACTTGTGAGTGGTATCATAATGAGCGAGGTTAGTTTTGTTTGGCACCTGCTCATACCACTAATTTCAGTATACGTATTATTGTACGTCTTAATTTTTATGGTTCGCCAATATTCTATTTTAGATATTCCGAATAGCAGGAGTCTGCACGATGCGCCTACACCTACAGCCGGTGGGGTAGCCATCGCACTGTTTCTAACATCTTGGCTTTTTTATCAGGGAAATGATGTCCCAGACACGTCTGCTATGGCTTGGGCCGGGTTAGGTTTCGCGATATTGGGTGGATGGGATGACATAGCACCAAAGGGTGTGCTCTTTAGAGTGTTCTTTCAATTGGCGCTGTCACTATTTTTTGTCTATTTAGTTTTTGAGCTGACACTTTTTTATCTGTCTGTATTGATACTTGTTCTAGCCATTATATCGACTGTGAATATATTCAATTTTATGGATGGAGCAGATGGATTTGCGGGTACTCAGGGAGCTCTATTCATATTGCCTCATATCTTCTTTTTTGAGCAGATCGGTCTTTTTTTGTATACGCAATACATGACCGTTTTACTAGGCTGTATTTTAGGTTTTCTTTTGTTAAATAACCGCAATCCAGCGAAAATTTTTATGGGTGACGTTGGAAGTTATTTTATTGGGTTCCACATTGCCGTCATCGGCATTATTGGCGTGCGCGGTGGGCTGACTGTATGCGTTCCATTGCTTTTATTCGCTCCGTTTATCGTAGATTCTAGCCTGACTTTGGGAGCTCGAGTCATTTCAGGTCAGAGTTGGTGGCGAGCCCACCGCAGTCACCTTTACCAAAAAATAATACTAGCGGGCGCTACTCCGCGAAAGATTGTGTTTAAATTGTTTTTATTGAACTGTCTTTATTGCTGGCCAGCAGCTTGGATGGCTTATACATTTCAGAACTATAGCTTGTTGATTCTAGCGGGAGTCTATGTGAGTCTGAGTCTCGTCTGGTATCATCTGTACAAACGCTATATTTAATTTTTTCAGCAACTTGTAATGTAAAACAAAAGTATGCGAATTAGCTCTAAGATAAAAGTAATAATTCATGACGTATCAGCCAGTGGCGTAGCGTGGGTGCTCGCTTTGTACACGCGATTTAATTTAGAACATCCTCCGGAAATCTTTTTGAAGAGCTGTATGTTTGTTTTGCCGATCGCTATGGTTGTACAGGGGATTATTTTTAACCTTTTCAGCCTCTATCGGGGCCAATGGAGGTTCGCTAGTCTCCAAGATCTAGTGAGGGTCGGAGGCGCGGCGGTGCTTGGTACTTTAGCTATTCATACGATGGTGTCTTTTGTAGCTATATTTCAGCCGACACCGAGATCTGTATTTGTTTTGTACCCGTTATTCCTTATTTTTTTTCTAGGCAGTTCTCGCCTCATGTTTCGCATGTGGAAAGATCGCGATTTAGGTGTCGCATCTATAGGTCACGGCGAGAGAGTTTTAATCGTAGGCGCTGGTAGTGCTGGAGAAGCTGTACTAAGAGAGATAAAACGATCTAGAGAATATATTGCGGTAGGATTTGTAGACGATGATTTAGATTTATTAAAATCGCGAATCCATAGCGTTCCAGTTCTAGGTACAGTTTCTCAAATCGCGGCCTTAGTAGCGAAACACAATATCGATCTCATCATAATTGCAGTTCCATCCGCCAATTCGAGTGAAATGCAACGGGTAGTAGACGCATGTGGTGATAGTGGGAAGGATTTTAGGATCCTCCCTAAATTTTTGGATTCTGGCGCCGATCGAGTGAGACTCGAGTCCATCCGCGAGGTGTCTGTAGACGACTTGCTTGGTCGCGACAAAGTGCAATTAGATTGGACGACTATACGGGCGGGGTTACGTGCTAAAATTGTTTTAGTCACCGGCGGTGGTGGGTCGGTTGGTGTGGAGCTTTGTCGGCAGTTGGCTCATTTAGAACTGAAAAGGCTAATAGTATTTGATAATAGTGAGCTAAATTTGTACCAGGCTGAACGAGAAATAAAGACAAAGTATCCTCAGTTAGATTGTATCTTTTTGCTTGGTGATATTAGAGATGCTGAGGCGATAGAATTTTTGTTTGAGCAGTATCATCCAACGCATGTATATCACGCGGCCGCCTATAAGCACGTGCCGATCCTAGAAAATTATCTGCGAGAGGCGGTAAGTAATAACGTATTAGGCACAAACCTAATCATCGATGCGGCTGCGAGATTTGAGTGCGAGACATTTGTTCTCATATCAACTGATAAGGCAGTAAAACCCTCCAGCATAATGGGTGCTACTAAGCGGGTAGCAGAGCTTTTATGCGCACATAAGGATGCACAGGTCTCAACCAACTTTATGACCGTGAGATTTGGTAACGTACTAGGCTCTACCGGCAGTGTTGTCCCTTTGTTCCGTAGCCAAATAGAAGACGGAGGACCTGTGACGGTGACTCACCCTGACGCTAGACGATATTTCATGACGGTGTCTGAAGCTAGCCAACTTATTTTAGAAGCAAGTACTACTGGTTCGGGAGGGGAGGTTTTTGTATTAGACATGGGAGAGCCGGTGAATATTCGTTATTTGGCAGAGCAAGTCATACGCTTGTCTGGCAAGATTCTTGGTATAGACGTGCAAATTGAATACATCGGTCTGAGACCCGGTGAAAAACTGGATGAGGAATTATTCCATTCGGATGAGGAGCTTTCTCCAACTAAGCATGAGAAGCTATTACTGAGTGTAAACGCAGTCAAAGGTGCAGAAATGGTTGGGCAAGAAATCGCGCGTTTCAAGGACTTGGTCAGACTTTACGATGAGCCAGCTATACACAGTTTATTAAAAAAAATTATTCCCACACTGCAATAATTCTAACCATCAGCTAAGAGGAATTTGCTTTGTCAGAGCTATCTTTAAAAACAATTATTTTTCCTGCGGCAGGTCTCGGAACAAGATTTCTTCCAGCGACAAAGGCATGTCGTAAAGAGCTGCTTCCGGTTGTGGATAAACCTTTAATCCAGTACGCCGCTGAAGAAGCTGCTGATGCAGGCTTCGAGCAAATTATTTTTATTATTCGGACAGAAGAAAAGAGTATCAGTCGACATTTTTCCGACGCTCCTGATTTGCGAGAGAGGTTAGCTAAAACGAAAACACAGCAAGAAGTCGACGCACTAACTAGAACGATTGCCCCTTCGGTAATTTGCCGGTATGTAGAGCAACCTGAAGCACTTGGGCTAGGTCATGCTGTATGGCTGGCGCGACCATTTATCGAAGAGCAACACTTTGCGGTATTGCTTCCAGACGATCTGATTGATGGTGGCTCGAATGGCGGATGTATGTCACAGATGATGGAGTACTATAAGAACAATAAATGTGGTGCAATTGGTGTCGAGGAGGTTGCCGCATCTGAAACTAAAAAGTACGGTATCGTGAGCACTGAGGATTCTTCCGCTAAAGTGAGTAAAATAATAACGATAGTCGAAAAACCTTCCCCAGAGAAAGCCCCTAGTCGTCTGGGAGTTGTCGGTCGTTATATTCTACCAACTAGTATTATGTCTGTTATCGAAGATACTAAACTCGGTGTTGGTGGTGAGATCCAAATAACTGATGCTATAGCAGCAATACTGGGGAAAGAGCGAATTGATGCGTATAGATTTGATGGGATTAGATATGACTGCGGATCGAAGTTAGGGTACTTGCAGGCTAATGTTGCTTACGCGATGCAAAGTGAGGAATTAGGGGTGGAATTTTCTAATTGGCTCAGCAACGAGGTTTTGTGATTAGTGAAGCTAACTTACGATCATTTACTTGTTGTCTAGCTTGAATGGCGAGAAGTTTGTGGAGACGTCGTAGTAGTCCTCATCTTCTAATCTTTTAAGCGTCGAAACTGCTTTATATGTCACAGGAGTCATGATTATTTCAATAGACACCTTGAATGCAAAGTTGAATAGTACGACGGCGATCAATCCTTCGTTGCTCCAGATACCGTAAAATGCAACAGGGTAGAAAATTAGACTGTCCACGGACTGTCCGACCATAGTGGATCCTATTGTGCGAGCCCATAAGTGCCGACCGGAAGTGAGGATCTTCATTTTTGCTAGTACGTACGCATTAACAAAATCTCCTGCCCAGAAAGCAACAATAGAGGCTATGACTATTCTTCCAGTAGAACCGAAGACTATTTCTAGCGCCGGTTGCAGTATAGCGTTAAACGGCTCGGGCTCGTGAACGGGCATATGTATCACGATTTGAGACATAAAAGTCGCAAATATCATTGCACCAAAACCGGCCCATATGACTTTTCGAGCTCGCGCATATCCGTAAACTTCAGTTAAAATATCCCCAAAAATATAACTTATCGGGAAAAAGAGATTCCCCGCGCCAAAAACTAGTAGACTCCCAATAAGTGGCAATGCAAAGGGCAGCTCTACCTGGCAGATTTTTGCAGGACCGATTAGATTAGAGCACAGTATCACTGTGACGAAAGCTGCCATGATAAACGAGAAAAATTTATAGTTTTTGTCAGACACGGTGGTTCCTTCTCTTTTTTCTCCACTGGTTTATGTACTTTTTTTCTGAGCTCAGGTGAGTCTGCTGTCTCAGTTCTATCTCATGTGCGGTGCGTGTGAGGTATGACTTGGGCGGGGGGTAGTTTTCAGGGCTGACACGATCAGACAGCGCGGCGCGTAGCCTTATTTTTTCCGCACGAAATTCTGGCGCACTGAAAGCTATAAGTGTTGGCAAGAAACGGTTGTATGCTGCCTTATCAAATTTCCTTCTGTGTCCGTAACTATCGAATAGCGGATTTTCAGGGTGGATAGTCAGTTGGAGCGCTTGAGTCGGTGGTAAAGGAACACTACTTGTTTGAGATATTTTGCCTCTTAGAAGCTTTGGTAAAAGATGAGTGTGCGGCCCTATAGGAGTTTTGTGCGGGTCTATTTTTTGATAAACCTCTATACGTGCTGTTTGAGACCGCACTACCCTATGAGGACTCGCTTTGGCAATAATATCCAATATCGGGTTTCCCGGTGTTGCTATAGCAGTACCCTCGTGCTGCTGTAGGAGGGATATTAATTCATTCTCATTTGTCCGAATACAAAATTGCACATGTGGGATACCAGTACCAATATCGAATAATAGGTCGTTTCGATGGGCAGGGTTGTTTGCGTTACTATCTCTACCTATTTCTCTTAGCACTGTATAGTGTGCGAGGCTGCACGACTCTTGAGGGATAGACAAGACAAGCCCCCATCGCCAAGTATCTGGTTGCTTTCCTAAAGTTTCGTACGCTAGGACTTCCTGATCGCTTCGGATTTTTATCGAAACACACCCTAGTTCCGAGTTGGCACAAAAGTAATTGTCGCGCGATTGCAGTACGGTCGGAGAGGTGGCATGAAACTCCGCAAGAGCGCCCATACCTCCAATGCTGCAAGAATTTTCGCTTCCAGAGAGGTAGGAGCATAGTAGGGTATGTAAATTTGACTGGGTCAATGGGGTAGCTAAATTTTTATCAGTCAGAAGCATAGCATTTCATGACACCTGTCACCAAAAATAATGCGATTCAAATGTTTTGTATGACAGGTGCTTCTAGCTAATATCATATTTAGGTTAAAATGGAGAAGAGGCAATTATTTAAAAACAGTGAAATTTTTTTCGAAGGTATACCCACTATGCAAATTAGCTCCTTGATAAGCCGAGCTGCTACTTACTTCCAAGACAATATTTGCTTAACCGAGGACTCGAGACAGGTCTCATTCCGAGAATTTGATCGACTCACTAACATAGTGGGGAATGGATTATTAGATGTCGGTTTAATCCCCGGCGATAGAGTCGGAGTTTTACTACCAAACAGTATTGATTGCTTGGTCGCATATTATGCGTTAGCTAAGGCTGGTCTGGTTCGCGTGGGGATGAACACTCGGGAGACGCAGGCCAATCATTTGTACAAGCTTGAGGATAGTGGGGCACGCGCCGTGATCCATGGAGAGCAAAGCGATTTTCCTGTAGAAATAAATGTAAACCAGAAGATGTTTGGTGAGCTTCTTTGTTCTGCAAATGACGTCGAGTGCGCCGTTGATAGAGACTTGGATGCTCCCTTGAGATTAGGCTATACGGGTGGAACAACGGGGCAGGCAAAGGCTGTTACACTGACAACACGCGGGGAATTAGCCGAAATGTCCGCTTTTTTAATGGACTTGGTTCCCGAGCTTGAGGTTGGAGCTTCATTTCTACACGCCGCTCCTATCGCTCATGCATCTGGCGCATTTTTCCTTCCCGCGCTGGTCAGAGGAGTCCACTCAGTAGTAATGAAAAAATTTCATCCGGGAGAATTTTTGGCTCTGGCTGAGGAAAGTAAAGCTACGCATACCTTTCTTGTTCCAACAATGTTAGCGATGATTTTAGAGGAACCAAATATAGATACTGCAATGACTGGATTCAAAAAGATCACTTATGGAGCATCCCCGATTGCTCCGAGCTTGCTGCAAAGAGCTGAGGATCGGTTCGGAAGGGTTTTTGCGCAATGCTACGGGCAAGCTGAGAGCCCTATGGTCATCACGTGTCTGTCCCCTGAAGACCATGACCGGGTGGGTTCCTGTGGCAAACCGTTTTCATTTGTTGATTGCGCGGTATTTGACGAAAAAGATAATCGGCTTGGCCCCGATGAAGTCGGAGAAATAGTTTGCAGGGGCCCTCAAACGATGGCTTATTATTGGAATCGACCAGAGGCAACCGAAAAAGTTTTTAGAAACGGTTGGCTGCATACTGGTGATCTAGGTTATCGCGATTCTGAAGGCTTCTATTACTTAGTCGATCGTAAAAACGATATGCTGATTTCTGGCGGTTATAACGTCTATCCTCGCGAGGTCGAAGATGTCTTAATGTCTTATGGGGGAGTGGTTGAGGTCGCGGTAGTGGGCCTGCCTGACGAGAAGTGGGGTGATCAAATTCAGGCAGTTATAGCAGTTCGTGACCCTGATCAGTTTGATATTGAACAACTTAAACTGCACGCGAAGGAACACTTGGCTAACTACAAAAGGCCGAAAACAATTTCTATCTGGGATGAGCTTCCAAAGAGTGCCGCAAACAAGATTTTGAGGCGCAAAGTGAAAGAGACTTTAATGCACGAGTAGGAACTTGTAACAGAAGGTTGGGGAAACTAAGTTGTGAGTAAGCTTTTTAACTTCTCAATATCGGTCTGCTGCAGTATAAGGCCGTTCGTCAAATAATTGTCAAACGTAGTATAGACTTCTTTGATGGCGTTGAAGCTTGACTCCAAGTAAGTTGCGTCAGCAGCCATCACTGCCGAAACACTTTCTGGGAGGGCTTTCGGCCCGAACACATCTACTTGCTGATAGTCACCATTACTCATTTCATAGTCTTCCATTATTGTGTTTGTAGGGACACCAATAGCTTTGAGTATTATCGCAATCACAAGCCCTGTTCTGTCCTTTCCGCTCATACAGTGGATGAGGCAGGGGAGGCTACTCTGGTTGAGCACATGCTTGATAATTTGTTGGATTTCCTTGGTATGCGCGATAGGCATTTTCGCATACACCTCTCGCATTAACGCTTTTGACTCATTGGCGTTTGTAAGGCCAGAATTAACGGACTGAAAAAGCTCTTTTGTGCCTTCCGCGTAAAATCCAAAGGTAATTTGATTAATGGACATGTTCTGTGGCAGTTTGTCAGGGGCCTTGGCTATTTCTTCCGCATGCCTCAGGTCAATAACTGAGTTTATTTTAAACTTTTCGAATAACTTTAGGTCACTTTCAGTTAATCGAGACAAGCCATCAGAGCGGAAAAGGACTCCTCTACGCACTACACTATTTTTATCCGCACAAATGCCTCCTAAATCTCGAAAATTGAGGGCACCAGCCATATTTATCGTTCTGTTAGTAGACATCACTAAAAGCCTACCAGTGTTATACGTAGTTAGCGGGTTTTCGGCCTGTCCAAGGAAGCGCGACTTCGAGCTGATTGGCGAGACTGTAAAGAGTTTCTTCTCCGCCTAGACGACCTACGAATTGCATAGAAAGAGGTAACCCACTTTTTGATTGCCACAATGGTAGAGTGATGGCAGGTTGTCCCGTCGTATTAAATAGAGGTGTATAGATACAATAATCATGCATGAGTTGCTTCCACCATGATTTCAAGTCTACTCCTCTTGCATTCTGATTAAGTTCACCTAGCTTGGCAACGTCCCGTGCAAGGACTGGCGAGAGTAATACATCGTAGTCTCGCATTGTTCTACCAACAGATCTAGATACAGCGTTTTGCGCATTCATCGCCCATTCTAATTCCATGGCATTGAGTTTTTTGGCGTACCGATATGTTTCTAGGCTCACCGCTTCGACGGTTTTAGAACTGATCTTTTTGCCCGTCATTTTAGAAAATTGCTCCATGTAAAACCCTAGAGTCGTTGCCCACAACCGAATGGTCGACTCGTTAAATTCCTCAGCGTTATAATTGAGTTTTACGGTTTCACATGTATGTCCTAGTCCTTCTAGTAAGACGCGCGTTTCATTTAGCTTGTTCAGACTTTCTTTTTTTGGTTTTGCACATCCAGGTAATCGTTCAATAACACCTACTCGCAAGCTTCCGGGATCTGACATTGTTGCTGATAGAAAACTACCTTTAGGAGCTTCTGCGGTATAAAAATACCCATCATCAGGGCCTGAGACCGCATCTAATAGAGCGGCCGAGTCCCGTACGCTTCGTGTTAGCGCAAATTCTACTGCTAACCCCCAAAGAAAAATCCCACTATCAGGACCTGTTGGGGTTCGTCCGCGGGTAGGTTTCATACCAACCAGTCCGTTGCAAGCGGCGGGTATCCTTATCGAGCCTCCTCCATCATTCGCGTGAGCTATGGGGACGATTCCCGAGGCCACCGCAGCCCCAGCCCCACCAGAGGAGCCACCGACTGAATAATTTAAATTCCAAGGATTACAAGTTGAACCATAAACCAGCGCCTCGGAGTTGGCATTGAACGCCATTTCTGGGGTAGTGGTTGTACCTACGGTAAGTAGACCCGCGTTGCGGCACCGAGTCATTAATTCGGTATCGGATTGAAATTTCACACCAGAGGCGAGTCTAGAACCGGCCGATGTTTGCATACCTTTGAAATGCATACCAAACTCTTTCACAAGAAATGGCACTCCATAAAAGGGTGACGATGTCGGAGCTACTTTCAGGTCAGAGATTGCCTGTTTACGCAAAGTCTGAACGACACAGTTTAGTTTTGGATTGAGCCGCGATATAGCGTTGACTGCGGTGTCGATTAAAGTAGTCGGAGAGATCTCTTTACGCCTTACCAACTCGGCTAAACCTAGGCCGTCATATTGTCCATATTCATCAAAAATCATTTTTCTCTCCTGTCTTAAGGTCTATGATCTGTCTTTCCTTTGTCCGAATATAAAAATTTCTCAGCTTGAAAATAAAGGGATAACTCTTTTCGCGAAAATTTCTATTGAGTGATTCACTTTAATAATATCAATATTAGGAAACTGGATACATGCCACCATGTCGGTACAACTATAATCGTTTGTAAATACGTTCGTCTTTTCGATTACTCGGTCCAACGTACTAACCATCAAAAAGCTACCCCTGCCGTGTTGAATTCAGGACCATTAAATCACGTGTCGACGATTAGTGCTTGAAAATCTGCCGCAGGTGAGTCTAAAGTATTTACCGCCAGTGACGAACGATAGCAGCTATAAAAGCTGCTAGTTAGATTAACGAAAATAGGGGAACGACATTATGACGAATATGACATTGGAAGAGCGTATTACACGTCTAGAGGATATTGAAGCGATAAAACAACTGAAATTTCGATACAGCCATATTTGTGATGACGGTCATAACCCAGCCCACATTGCATCCGTATTCGCGGAAGATGGTATTTGGGAGAGCGAAGCATTTGGTATAGCTAAAGGTCATGCAGAGATAGAAGAACTGTTCCGAGGCTTTGAGTCTATGTTCAGTTTTTCTCAACATAATATGATGAACCCCATCATCGAAGTTAACGGCAATACTGCTACAGGAATTTGGTACATCATGGGTCCTTGGGATCATAAAGAAGATAATAAAGAAGTTTGGTTAGCACTTAGGTACGATGATGATTACGTCAAGATCGATGGTGAGTGGAAATATAGCCACTTAAGAGCTGATCTGCGTATGAATGTGCCACGGTAGAGGTTGGTATCTTATGACAAGTCGAAAGATATTATCAGCGCATCGTATAGATAATTTCTGTTTAGACTTGCCCAAATACGTGTGACATGTTTTGGTATAAAAATCCCTTCTAGGAAAAGTGTTTAGGAGTTTGTAAAAATGGGTATGAATTTAGGTGTGATCCAGTGGACCGAAGGTACGCGAGGTCCCGAACTGGTTGAGAACGTAAAAAGGTTAGAAAAATTGGGATATGAGGAATTATGGATGCCTGAAATTTTCGGCAGAGAGCCTTACGCTACTGCAGGATACCTATTGGCACACACAGAGACCATCAAGATTTCCTCTGGAATTGCCAATGTCTTTGCTCATGATGCTGATTCTTCAGCGCAAGCTGCTAATACTTTAAGTGAGTTTTCAAATGGTCGCTTTAGTCTTGGCTTGGGCGTATCACACCCGATACTCGTCGAGCCTCGCGGGCACGAATGGGTGATGCCAGTTCCTAAGATGAATGCATATCTTGATAGGTTGAAAGTGGCTCCTATCGTTAGCCCACAAGCTGACATTAAAGCACCCGTTATTGTGGCGGGGCACGGACCGGGGCTCCAAAAAGTAGCCGCTAAGAAGGCGGATGGTTTATTTCTATTTTTGCAGACCGTGGAGACTACCAAACAAGCGAAAGCAATTATGGGGCCCGACAAAAAGTTAGTGGTAGTTGTCAGAGTTGTTTTAGATACTGATCCAGTTGCGGCGAGAGACTTGGCACGAAAAGCGTGTGGTTGGTATATGTCGCAACCTCCCTATCAAAAAATATGGAAGTCCTTAGGTTTTGAAGAGAGTGATTGGGAAGACGGTGGGAGCGATCGACTAGTTGACGCTATATGTGCATGGGGGGACGCTGATACGATCAAAGAGAAACTACAGAAGTATGAAGATGCTGGCGCGACTGATCTTGTTATTTATCCATGCAACAAGGATGAAGATTATGACGGCGAAAGTGCGATGTCTTTGAATTGGAGTTGGGAGACTTTTGAAGCGTTAGCTCCAGCCGGCAGTTGATGCTCAGAACTTTTTTATAGCGTATATTGCGAATTCTATTTTTTAGGGATGTTGGAATAGAAATGAGAGCAGAATGCGAAACCAATTCAATTTACAAGTCGAAGTTAGGCTAGTGAAGGATATTTCAGCAGAGTATCCGGTGGTGCCGCTCAATGATTCGGTCTTAGTCCTGACTCACTTACAGAATGAGTTTTGGCATCCAGATGGTCAGGGATACGATTTCACTCGGAATGTATTACCCTTTCCAGACACAAAGAATAGAATATTAAATCTTGTTGAAGATTGTCGCTCGAAATCCGTCCCTATAATTTTTCATAATGAAACTTTTAGACCAGGTCATCCAGAGCTATCTCTGCAACGGGGTGGATATGTCCGAGGTTCAGGAAGAGTTCTACAATTACCAGAAAAAAATATGGCTGTGAGAGGTCAATGGGGAGCTGAGACTATCGATGAGCTTACCAAGGGAGCTGGATCGATGGAGTACACAATTGATAATGCTAAAGTTGATCCTTTTACCGGAAGTGAATTTGAAATCCTCCTCAGGAATTTAGGTCGCCATGTACTGATTTTAGCTGGCCTTGCAACTAATTTTGGAATAGAGATGACAGCTCGTAGTGCCAATGAAAGAGATTATGGAGTAGTAGTTTTGTCAGATTGTACCGATCGAATGTTGGGTGAATACAGCGAATTGACCCTGTCGATACTGCTTCCGTACTATGGTCGTGTAATGACATCCGACATGCTGAAAGTAGAATTTGATGGGCAGAGCCAAAAAGATATTTAGAAATCGATTAAACATTTTTGTCACAGCCCTTGTTTGTACGTTTGGTACTAATCTCAGTGCCTCGGAGACCAGACTCTATGGAGGTACTGGCCAAAACCCTGTATTTTTAGGTTGTTTTGGCGAATCGTGCGACTCGAATCACCCTAGTAGCATCTGCAATGTGGATGGTCGCTATGGCTCTCAATCGTCCGACCTAAGTATCTGGAATACCGATAGTGTTTATGGCAACGAATATCGAAAGAGTAGTTTATGGAACAAAGGCTCTTCCGGATTAATAATCACAGATGGCTCTCGACAGTTTTTGGGTAGAGTGAAAGTAAAGCAATCGACTCCGGCAAATATTATTAGTGAGATTTTGGATGGTTTTTATAGCGAATCGAATAAAAATCTAATAAAAACCCAGCTGAAATTTTGCGATTTTATAACGGGTCATTAATCGCTGTTTTTTAGAGTACTGCTTAAAGCAATCTTATATCGATCGAGGGGGTATGCCGCGAATTACCTTTATACAATCGCCATCGCGACTCTGAAAAGTTCGCATTAGCCGCTTAGCTTTGCCATGACATTTTGTGGCGACGATTCGCCGTAGGGATCTTCTGCATGATCATCTTCGAACCCTGGCTCTTCGAACCAAGCTGTGATAATCCCGTCATCAATCACAGCAGCGTATCTCCATGAACGCATCCCAAAACCAAGATTGTCTTTGTGTACAAGCATACCCATTTTTCGCGTGAATTCGCCCGAACCATCTGGTATGAGCTCAATATTTTTGAGATTTTGTTGTTTCCCCCACGCGTTCATTACGAATGCGTCATTTACTGACATGCAGTAAATTGCTTGGACGCCTAAGGTTTTAAATTGTGGAAAGAGCTTCTCGTAATCGGGTAACTGATAAGTAGAGCAAGTCGGGGTAAACGCACCAGGAAGCGAGAATAAAATCACCTTTTTGCCTGAAAAATAATCAGAAGAGGTCGTATATTCCCATTTGTATGGATTATCTCCTCCGATTGATTCGTCCCGAACTCGTGTTTTGAATGTAACTATTGGCACTTTTCTATTTAACATTTTGCGATTAACACTCCGCCGTTAATTTAATGATTAATTAGTTGTCAGCGTCGTTCTCTGGAACTATGTATTTCCTATTTGAGACTAAACCAAGCGACTCAGGTGTCATGCTTAGTTTGAACTGGTAACATTAGCAAAACCTTACGCGGGCTAAATTTAGGTGTTTTACTGTTTCACATGTAGAAACACAACCGACAAACAGATATACGGTGGTCGGCATGAATAAGTTTAATGAAATGTCTAAGAACTCCCCGCTGCGATTTATCATGTCGATATCAGTACGCGACGGCACTTTTTAATGGGGTACTCTAGTGATTTTGTATTTCCGTATATGCAGCGAACCTTTCATCCGCTTAAACAATAATGGCGAGCATAATTCTTCGGTATAATATAAAGCTATATTGGACCGTAGCGCGTAGGCCAGATTGTTGTTGCCAGCGTAAACATTAACGATGCTTAAAATACCGGTTTTTTTTAGTTTTCTTTTGGGCTGCATGGTCTCACTGCTTCTTTGAGAACTGTTAGCAAGGTTGGAAGATGGATATAAAAATGAATTGTTTCTTGCGCAAAGGGTTCTGTTCTTTAACGTTTTTTGTAGTCTGGTCTGGTGTCGCTACTGCAGTAGGTGTTCCTCAATCAGATAAGCAACAATTTACTTATGCTTGGCCTTTCACTTCGATGGATAGCATGAAACCCAGAGGTGGTATGACTCAAGGAGTCGATGTGACCTTACAACTAGAGCCGGACGAACTGTGGTTGCGCATACAGGAAAGCAGCCTACCAAAAATTGAAAAGGATCGAAGAGCAATAAGAGCGATGTCTGGTTCTTTCCGAGCATCATTTGATTTTCTTGAGCTTGTGGGTTTTGAAGAAGACTATCAGCCTAAGGCGCCTTATCAATCATGGGGAACTGAATATGTTTATGTTGTTACTGACGATCCTTTTTTTATAAGCCTGCAACATGTGTTGGTGATGAGCTTTGTAAATCCGAGCAATAACATCGTTACTTCTGCTGTGGTCAAGCACTGGAGGCAAGACTGGAGTTATGAAGATACTTTTTTAAACGTATTTGACAAACACAACACCTGGAAACGAGTTAAGTTACATGAGGACGATGTTGCGGGAAAATGGTCGCAAGCTGTATTCCAAGTTGACGATTCGCCACGATACGAAGCCATCGGGCAGTGGGTACATAGTAGCAATTATTCCTCCTGGGAAAGCAATGAGACACGACGGCCATTACCTCGACGAGAGTTTAGCGTCCGCGATGATTACGACTTACTGGTGGGTCGAAATCGGCATACGATCACGCCAACAGGGTGGGTGCATGAGGAAGATAATCTCAAGGTGGCCGTAGATGAATCAGATGACGAGCGCAATGTAGCGCGCGAGACAGGATTCAACCGGTACGAAAGAATTGTTGATCATGATTTTTCTGCTGGACATAAGTACTGGACTAAAACTAGAGGGTTTTGGAAGGATGTGCGGGCAGCTTGGGACACTAGATTGCGGCTCTACGATGAGCTCATTCTCCGCGAGACAGTTGAGGAAAGACGACTCTTTCAAGTCATGTTCGATTACGCCGAAGGTATTCCGGTGGAGGGCGGCTATGACTCAGAGGATGGGAAGCGATTTATAACTGATACACTTGACGAGTTCACGACAGTGCCTCGGTAGCCGCGTTGCCTCGATTTATCTTGGGAGAAATTTCGTGATAGCATATTCCTCGTTTTGTTCGCTCTCCGAAAAATTATAACTAATTAAGGAATGTAAAATGAGTTCTGTATTTACTCCTCTGACATTTAACCGAGGTCCTGAGATGAAAAATCGATTCATGTTAGCTCCTCTTACAAACACTCAAAGCCATGAAGATGGGGTTTGTTCGGAGGACGAATATAACTGGCTGACTAAACGTGCCGAAGGTGGATTTGGTTTGACCATGACCTGCGCTGCGCACGTTCAGGCGGAAGGGAAGGGTTTTCCGGGTCAGCTCGGTATTTTCTCAGACGAACATATTACTGGACTAACTCGTTTGGCGAACACTATCAAGAAACATGGGAGCGTAGCGATTGCGCAGCTTTATCATGGCGGGATGCGCTGTCCCGCGGATGTGATTGGCACGCAGCCGCTGAGTGCCTCCGATAATGACAAGTGGGGTGCTAGAGCGATGACCACGGTCGAAGTCGAATCAATGATAGAGGCGTTTATCGCTGCAGCTGAGAGGGCTGAAAAAGCAGGTTTTGATGGGGTAGAGCTTCATGGAGCGCACGGATATTTACTAGCACAGTTTCTGTCAGCTGAATTTAACTTGAGGGCGGATAAATTTGGAGGGTCCTTACAAAACCGGCAAAGGCCATTAATGCAGATTATAGATGGGATTCGGGCACGGTGTGGTAATGAATTTATGCTTGGGGTGCGGTTGTCTCCCGAGCGTTTTGGGATGGATTTGGCCGAAATTTTGAGTCTTGTAGAGAACTTACTAGATGACGAAAAAATTGAGTTTCTAGACATGTCGCTTTGGGATGTATTTAAAGAACCAGAGGAAGACGCTTATGCTGGAAAGAGCTTACTGTCCTACTTTACATCGATACCCCGCAAAAACGTCCGGCTAGGGGTTGCGGGTAAAATTACGACACCTGCCGATATCCAACGAGCTCTTGATCAAGGTGTTGATTGGGTGATGTTGGGTCGCGCAGGAATACTGCATCACAACTATCCTGAGCTATTGAGAGCTAATGCAGATTTCTCACCCACTAAATTACCAGTATCGGAAACTTATCTACTCAGTGAAGGATTAAGCCAAACATTTGTGGAGTATATGAAAGTTTGGAAAGGGTTTGTCAAAGACGCCGAGGGTTTTGTTGACAATGACGTCATTTTAAATAGTTAAGCCACATCAGTTTTTAGGCAAAGGGCCTGAAAAAGGCCCTTTGGTGTCTGGTTTGCTGGTTCTAACTTGATATCTTGAAGTCATCCGCATGATGCCTCTCGGACATCTGCTCTTCTTCTGGTCCCCAAGTTTTGTTTACTCGTTGGCCTCTGAGAACCGCTGGTCTTGACTGTATTTCATTCGCCCATCGGGAGACATTTTTATAAGACGCGGTATCTAGGAATTCTTGAGCATCGTACAGAGTATTAACGACTAGACTCCCATACCAGGAATAAACTGCGATGTCGGATATATTGTAGTCGTCGCCACATAAGAATTGTCTTTCTGTAAGATTTTTATCTAAAACATCTAGCTGACGTTTTACTTCCATACTAAAGCGATCGATGCAGTACTCTATCTTGATTGGAGCATAGCTATAGAAGTGGCCAAATCCGCCGCCAAGGTAAGGCGCGCTTCCCATTTGCCAAAAAAGCCACGACATGCATTCAGCCCTTGCGCCGGGTTCTGTAGGCAAGAACAACTGAAATTTTTCTGCGAGATATACTAGGATTGCACCGGACTCAAATACCCGAGTAGGAACCTCGGTACTCGTATCGAGTAACGCTGGGATCTTCGAATTGGGGTTAATAGCTACAAAGTCGCTACCAAATTGATCACCTTCACCAATATTTATGAGATAAGCGTCATACTCTGCATCAGTTATGCCGAGCTCTATTAGTTCCTCGAGCAGGACAGTGACTTTTACGCCGTTAGGCGTCGCCAAAGAGTAAAGTTGTAGTGGGTTTTTACCAATAGGCAAAGTTTTTTCATGAGTAGCGCCAGAAATTGGGCGGTTAATTTTGGTCCACTTGCCACCATCTTGATCGTTCCATTTCCATACTTTTGGCGGAGTATAAGTTTCATCGTTCATAATTAATTTCACCTATAAATTATTTGTGGCAGTCTTAATTAGCTAAGCGTACTCATGGTTAGATGGGCAAGACCCTTTAGACGCTAATTACACTATGAAGGATATAGTAGAGTGACTGATTAATCTAACTTGGATAGTAACTTGTTAGTCGATTCATTTGTATAGAAAAAATGCACACGTTTAGGACACAGAACATTCAATGAGTCCTTGCTCGTTGAACTGTTACGACCGTCTAATCGAGTAGGGCGTACAAAAGAAGACCGATAGCGAGTATTAGTGTGACACCGCCAATCATATAAACAGCTTTTATACGCTCTGCAAAGGCAGGGGCGAACAGCCTAAGAAGAAGCAAGGCTATTATTACGGCGATTGCAATTCTAAAGAGGGGAGCCATTACTGGTTTTCTCGCTTAATTCTAACTAATTCATAAAAGCTAAATCCAATGAATGCGATCAGACTTAGGCTAATAGGTGGGGCTACAACAAGGGCGACCAAGTACCATCCATTGACGATCTCGCTGCCTGTAGCCAGAAAACCAATAACCAAAAATAGCGAAGCGCCAAACCAGCTAAAACTTGCTAGCTTAACAACAGTCATTGTCAAGGCCTTGTATCGCATAATGTAAGAAATTCATCCTTCAAAGTATTTGCACTTTTTATTGTAGCAGTACTTGCTTTCTTGTGCTTAATCTTCTAACCACCATGGCCCAGCAAGTGAGGCCCTTTGGGCTACTTCAACCCAACGTCCATCTGGATCTTTTATGAAAGAAATTCTTGCTATTTTCCCTATCGAATAAGGCGCTTCTCCGGGTTCAACCCCTGCGTCCATTAGTGCGGCATAAGTATTATCAATTTGCCTCACGTGGATCGTAAAATACCTGAGTCCTTTATCAACCCAGTGTCTGGCCCGGCTGGCATTAGGGTCTTTCTCAAGGAAGATTATTGAATCGCCTAGCTGGAACGTATTGTCCGAAATCGCTGCACACTCTAAATCGTCTTGGTAAAATTTTTTATATAACTCAATTCTACTGGTCTTTATGCAGATCCCCACGCCTGTAACCGAATTGTATCCGGGAGGGACAAACATTATTTCATTACCATCTGGGTCAAATACAGTTTCTGGTGTCGT
>Ga0222716_10001442_pt1 | contig 19864 bp, 11 predicted proteins | sample C33_13DmetaG_FD_165044 | JGI IMG/M metagenome (GOLD analysis project Ga0222716, IMG submission 165044) | Estuarine water microbial communities from San Francisco Bay, California, United States - C33_13D | ecosystem: Environmental > Aquatic > Marine > Unclassified | place: USA: California... | reverse complement strand
AATGTCCACGCCTAAAGAAGAAGCATAAACAGAATCAAAGGCATGCTCAGCATCAATAAATGCTGCAATACCACCTTGTTTTTGTACTTCGGCAATTGCATGAATTGTTAGGGTAGTTTTCCCAGAAGATTCAGGGCCATATATTTCAATTACACGACCTCTTGGATAACCACCAACTCCTAAGGCTAAATCTAAACCAATCGATCCAGTTGGAATAACTTCAATGTCCTCAGCAATTTTATCACCAAGTTTCATTACTACACCTTTTCCGTATGATTTTTCTAGTTTTCCTAGAGTAAGTTCTAAAACTTTAAGTTTAGCATCTTTTTCTTTATCACTCATAATTTATTTTTATACAAATTACTAAAAATATACTATAATGCTAAAGAAATAAAATCAGTAATTATTAACAAAAATCAATTTTTTAGAAAATCAATGATTAAGTTAATTTAATGAAAATAAAAACTTATCCTTTGATGTGTGTTTTACAGATTTTGAATACGATAAAATAAAATTTAATGTCTGCTGAGATGGGCCATTATTTTTATCGATCAAATTTTTAGAAGTATGTTTGTTTAAGTTTTTTTTACTTTTAGTAGAGTTTTTATTCATATATATCTTTTTGATTAATACATGAATAACGAAAAGTAAAGTTAAATATTATACAAAATGCTATTTATGTAAATCAACATGTCTTTTTTTGCTTAAAACTCTAAGGTTTATTAGTGCGTATCGCATTCTTCCAAGAGCTGTATTTATCGAGATATCAAAATACTCTGCAATTTTTTTAAAACTCATCTCTTCAAAATAACGCATCTTAAGAACTTCCTTTTGATCATTTGGCAATAAGTTGATTAAAGCTCTTAAATCATTAAAAATTTGATCCCTAATTAATCGATCATCAACATTAATGCTATCATCTTTAATAATATCAAAAATATCAAAATCATTATTTGATCTGACCAAATGCATTTTCTTTTTCTTTCTAAAATGATCAATTACTAGATTGTGTGCAATTCTCATTACCCAAGGAAGGAATTTACCTTCTTCATTATATTTTCCCTTTTGAAGGGAATTAACCACCTTTACATAAGTATCTTGAAAGATATCCTCACTAAGATCCTTATTTTTAATTTTAGACATAATAAAAGCAAAGACTCTATTTTTGTGTCTATTTAATAAAACTTCAAAGGAGTAATTATCTCCATTGATATATTTTTTTACTAATTCTTGATCTGAAAGATTACTTGAAAGCATACTACTTTAATTTAGTTAATAAAAATTTAAGTAGAAATTTATGCTATAAGCTTTAGGGTTTAATAATTAAGCGTCAAAAATACTTAAAGTTTAGAAATTATACAAATCATATTGTTTATTTTTGCAAAATTCCTCCAATTTACATGAGTAAAACACAAAAAATATCAAAAGTCATAAGTATCAAAGGTGCAAGGCAACATAATTTAAAAAATATATCACTTTCCATACATAAAAACAAAATCACTGTAATATCAGGAGTATCAGGGTCTGGTAAATCAACCCTTGCCTTCAATACTCTATTTGCCGAAGGACAAAGAAGATATATTGAAAGCCTCTCATCCTATGCAAAGCAATTTCTTGGAAAAATACAAAAACCAGATGTTGATGAAATAAATGGAATCTGTCCTGCTATTGCAATTGAACAAAAAACAATTAGTAAAAACCCAAGATCGACAGTTGGAACAACAACAGAAATATATGACTATCTAAAACTATTATTTGCAAGAGTTGGAAAAACAATTTCTCCAATTTCAAACAAAATTGTTAAAAGAGATCAAGTAAAAGATATTTATAATTATATAATTAAACAAGATTTTGAATCTACCGTACTAATAATTGCTGATTTTGGTAATAGATTTAAAAATAATAGAGATCTTATTAATAGTCTTCAGAAAAATGGTTTCACAAGAGTACTTATCAATAAAAAAGTTTTTAAAATAAAAAATATAGATACTAAAACAATTAATGAATCCAAAATATTAACTATTATAGATCGAATATATATTGAAGAAAATCTAGATAAAAATCGCATCACTGATTCTATTGAATCAGCATTATATTATGGAGATGGGTATTGTAAAATACAATCCAATAATATAATTAAAGAATTTTCAACCAAGTTTGAAGTTGATGGAATTAAATTTATCCCTCCCACCCCAGAATTATTTTCATTTAACAATCCATTTGGAGCCTGTAAAGCATGTGAAGGCTATGGAAGCATATTAGGAATTGACAAGAAAAAGGTTATTAAAGACGAAGAGCTTTCTGTTTTTGAGGGAGTTGTTGCTCCTTGGTCAGGCATCAAATTATCTAAATGGAAGGATAGATTTATTAACAAAGCGTCAGAGTATGATTTCCCTATTCATCGCCCTTATAAAGATCTCACAAAAGAAGAGCAAAAAATACTATGGGATGGAAAAGGAAAATGTAAAGGAATTAATCAGTTTTTTGATTTTCTAGAAACAAAGAAATATAAAATTCAAGCTAGAGTACTAATTGCAAGATACAGAGGAAAGACATTGTGTAATGAATGTAACGGATCAAGACTAAGAAAAGAAACTAATTACATAAAAATTAATAATAAAAACATTTCAGAGATTGGAAATCTTAGCATAAAAGAAGCATTGTCATTTTTCAAAAATCTAAAGCTTAGTAAAAATGATTTAGTCATTGCAGAGAGAATCAATAATGAAATTACTAGCAGATTACAGTATTTAAATGATGTCGGATTAGAATATCTAAGCTTAAACAGAAAATCCAAAACATTATCAGGTGGAGAGTCTCAAAGAATTAATCTTGCTACTTCTCTTGGAAGTTCATTAGTAGGATCAATGTACATTCTAGATGAACCAAGTATTGGACTTCATCCTAAAGACACAAATAAATTAATCAAAATCTTAAAAAATTTAAGAGATATTGGGAATACTGTAGTGGTAGTTGAGCATGATGAAGAAATAATGCTAAACTCAGATTTTATTATTGATATTGGACCTGAAGCAGGAATAAATGGTGGGAAAATCATTTATAATGGTAAGACAAGTGATATATTAAAATCAAATTCTAGTCTTACAACAAAATACCTTACAAATAAGCTGCAAATTGATGTACCTCAAAGGAGAAGAAAATGGACAGATTATATAACACTAAAAAAGGTTAAGAAAAATAATTTATTAGATATAGATGTGAAGTTTCCTCTAAACTGTTTAACAGTGGTTAGTGGAGTAAGTGGCTCAGGAAAATCTTCTTTAATAAAAGATGTTTTAAAACCTGCTTTTAATAATAAAATTGGAATCTATGAAAAAGATGAAAAAAATTATAGTTCTATAAATATTACTAGTAATAAAATCACTAAGCTAGAGTTTATCAATCAGAACCCGTTAGGAAAGTCATCTAGATCAAACCCTATAACATATATAAAAGCTTATGATGAAATAAGAGCTCTTTTTGCTAATCAAGCTTTAGCTAAAGCAAGAAAATATAATACAGGAGCATTTTCTTTTAATGTAGATGGAGGAAGATGTGAAGCCTGTAAAGGAGAAGGAGAAATAACAGTAGAAATGCAATTTATGGCAGATGTCCACTTAATATGTGAACAGTGTAAAGGAAGAAGATTTAAAAATGAAGTTCTTGAAATTAAATTTGAACAAAAAAGTATTTCTGATATACTTGACATGTCTGTAAATGAAGCTATTAGTTTTTTTACAAAACACGATAAATTAAGCATCGTAAATAAAATCCAACCTTTAAATAGTGTAGGTCTAGGCTACATAAAACTTGGACAATCATCCAATACGCTAAGTGGTGGAGAGGCCCAAAGAACAAAAATTGCTTCTTTCCTTTCAAAAGGAAATAGTCCAAATAAAATATTATTCATTTTTGACGAACCAACTACAGGATTACATTTTCATGATATAAACAAACTTTTAAATTCATTCTATTCATTGCTAGAAAAAGGACACTCAATTATTTGCATTGAGCATAATCTTGATATCATTAAATGTGCAGACTGGATAATAGATTTAGGACCAGAAGGAGGCAGTAAAGGTGGAAAAATAATTTTTAATGGAACACCCGAAAATATAATTTTAGAAAGCAAATCTCATACTGGTAATTTCTTAAGAGAGAAACTATCTTTATAAAGAATCAAGATAGCTTTGCAGAATAATTGTTGCACTAACTTTATCGACTAAGGATTTATTTTGGCGCTTTTGCTTGCCAATTCCAGAGTTTAATATTGTTTTTTTTGCAATTACTGATGTAAATCTTTCGTCGTATTTTTTAATTATTATTTCAGGAATCTTTTGACTTAATTTATTTATAAAAACATTTATTTCATGAGAAATATCATTTAAAGAACCATCGAGATTGACTGGAAAACCAATAACAACTATAGAAGTTTTTTCAGCAGTAACCAAGTCTATTATATATTTAAGAACTAATTCAGTAGAGATAGTTGTTAATGCGAATGCAATTTTATTTTCAGGATCTGAAATTGCAACTCCTACCCTTTTACTTCCATAATCAAGAGCAACAATTTTAGGCACTATTGCTTAATAATTTGAAATATTAAATTATCCGGCATGATGTTTATTAAATATGTTCCAGGGGCATAATTAGACATGTCAAACTGATTGGTATTATTAATATCTTCAAAATAATCTAATCTTTTACCAAAAACATCTGTAATCTCTAATGATTTATTTTTATTTACTCCAAAATCAATATTAAACAAGCCCATAGTTGGATTAGGAAATATTTTTATGTCTGAAATACTATTATCTAAGGAAGTTTGAGCGATTGTTATAGGTGGAAAGACAATATAATCAATCCATGCACAATCATCTCCATCACTCCAAGAAGCGTCTTTATCATATTCCCACTTAAAGGTGTGCAATCCAGTGTTAATAACAGGAAAAGAAACAAAACTCCATACACTATCTTCTCCAGACCATTCTCCAACTTTATTGCCATTAATTTTAAATTTTAAAAAATCAAAATTAAATTCAGATGAAACAAATTTATAAAAAGAAATATCTCCGGGAGTGAGTACATTTACTTCAACAGAAAGCTCTGATTCTTGATTATCTGGCAAATTGTCTGCTGATCTTGAACTATATACACCCTCATAAATTTGATTAGCATCTACAGTCCAGGGATAAGTTCCTTGGATCCAGGAGTAATTAGTAAAATCACCTGTCTCATAATCTTCATTGATAATACCAACATTCTCTGCAAAATCAGTTTGGTGCGAATATATCTGATCAGTTATATCAAAAGGAAAAATAACATTTGTTCCAACTGGCGTATTAGGGTCTACAGAAATATTGAAGATAATATTCTGAGATTGAGTGGTGTTTAACAAAGGTAATGATGCATTTATATTATTTATTGTAATGTAACTATTTAACGAAGATAATGTTGCTATTAATCCGTAGCAATCAGCATGTCCCAAATTTTGAACTTCTACAATTAAATCTAAATTCTCGCCAGCATCCAATTTACCATTTCCATTTCCTAAGACTAAATCATCAACTGTGAAATTTAGATGATTTAAAATTGGTGAGTTCAAAGTAATATTAAAAGTAGAATTCCAAAGGTTAGACGAAGCATCTGATATAGTTAAAATAAAATTAGCGATGTGTTGATCAGGCACGAAATCTGCTACTTGAAAACTAAATGCGTTTGTTGTTGTAATTGTTTGGTTTGAGTTAATAGAGCTAATGGAATGAACTGAATCAATAATTGTAATATACTGATCATTTGATGATAATACTAAATTAAGATTTTGTGAATTACCTCCTCCTAAGTTAAACAAATCAACATCCAAATTAATAACTTCACTATAATCAGCAAGTGAATTGTTATTACCATTTACGTCAGAAACCAAATTATTTGTTACTGTTACATATGGACCATTAGGAGATATAGATTGAATAGTATTGATATAAGGTTGCTTAAATTGTTTAGTAACAACAATATCAACAGAGCCTGCATTCGAAATAGGATTAAAAGTTAAATTAACTATTCCGGTAGCATCACATAATTTAGCATCTAATAAAATACCGTTCATTGATAAAGCTACATATGAATTCTCTTCAGAGTTAACAGTTAAAGATGTAGCTCCAATTGGAATTACATTATTATGAGAAACTGTTAATGGTGTTGGCACTCCAATATATGGCATTAATGATGGATCTCCCATCAAATGATAAATTTCCCAATAATATTCTTCAGCTCCGCCAGCCTCTGTAACAGCTAAATTTCCAGCATGTAAAATTTGAGCCTGAGTAATAAACCAATCATCCTGATGCTCCCCATTTTCGTGCATCCATGAATCATATGCTCCCAAGCCAGTGCCAGAATAGGTAGGATTAGATGTAATATTAGATGTGTTTCCTACAGACCACCAGTAATCTTCATCCCAATAGGTGTTATTACTTGCCCCAATATGACCTAAAGCTCCTTTATTATCTTCTCTTAATAAAGCTTCTCCAAAACAAATTGGTTCATCAAATTTATTAGGCAAACAACAATTACTTATAATTAATCCATATTCACCATTATTTTGCAAAGTATAAACATCACTTGTGTTAAAGCTAGGATCTCCCCATCCACTAGGTCCACAATGAGCAGTATAGTTAGCTAGACCTACACCTTCACTAATATTACTTATAATATTTGATGATGCCTGAGGCATATTAGATGTAATCGGAGTTCCAGAACCATATAAATAGTTGTGAACTGTTAGATTATGAGCAATATTGAAATAATTATCTGTAGCATAATTAATTTGACCATTACCATAAGTAGGTGCATAAGCTCCGTCAACTCCAGCTACTAAAACAATTCCATCTAAAAAACTAGGATCGGAAAACAAATACTTTTCATGAGTTAAGGTTTTAGCAACCTGAACTTCTACTTCAGCAACAGTATTTGCAGAAAATCTACCATAATACATCTCTGGATAAAAATCTCCAGAGCCATCAAATTCACAATAAAATAAGTCTGTAACATGAGAACCAGAATTACCACTAAATGAAGGAATTTGCATAAGATCACCTACTAATAATAAATATGTAGGCGCTGGATCTGTTACTGTTGCATTATCATATAAGTTTTTCACATACGATTTAATTGAATTGGTTGTAGTTCCGACATTAGGATCATTTGTGTATGCTTCAATAACATTAAATCCTTTTCTTGTTTTCCATTCAATAAGTGGCTGTAAAGCAGTTTGAAATAGTGGATCTGAAACTATAACGTATTTTACTGGATAAGTTGTAATAATATCTTCTGGACTTGGAGGTAAGTAGTTGATACATTTTTTATAAAGATGTTCAAATTCAGGGGAATAATATCCAAGATTATTAATTGGCTTATTTTTTACAGAAAAATTAACTTCAACTTCAAGTTTAGTAATTACTTCTATCTTATTTGTCAGAGGGTTGTAAGAAATAGGTGATATAATAATTCTAGCTAACTGGACTTCTCGCATACTACCTAAAATTTCAAAAGATACTAACTCTTCATTAGTAAAGATATCTTTACTATAAGACTCCTTGTCATAAAAAAACTCAATTTCCTCTGCACTTTTTGATTTTGATATCGAGGGTTGGTTTGGTAATATCAAATTTTGAGTGCCAAAATCTTCTAATGAAATAATTTTTGAGACTTTATGTAAAACATTCACAGAAATATTAGCTCCAGAAGGAATATTAATTAATTTCTTTAAAGATGGAAGTTCCGGTGTTCCTATATCAGAATTTGTTGAATAATATGGAACAGTAAGTTTTGTAAAATCTCCATCTTCTGTTTTAATAATATTTGAATTAATTACATTTAATTGATTATAAATTTTAAAGCTAGCTGATGTTTTTTCTTTAACAGTAAAACTATTTTTACCCTTAGAAACAACTATCTCATTTGAAAAACATTCAAATGAAAAAAATATAAACAGAAAAAAAATGTGTAAAAATCTCATAAATCGTTTTCTACAAATATAAGTTAATTAAAAAGGAAAACTAAAATTAAATTAAACTAATACTACATAGACAACTCTAGATGTGTACAGTATTTGCATGAATCCAAATTTTCTCCAACTTTAAAATCACTCTCAATAATTTTCTTTATTAAAATTTGTAAATGTTGCTCAAAATCTAACAATAATTGCTTATTAAAAATTAGTTCAGAATCAGAACTTAAAATTTCAAGCCCATCTTCAATATTTCTTAAAGAGTAAATTCCCACACTAATTTTCCTATTTAAAAACTGAGGATATTTTATTAGAAGAAGATATGCATACATTAACAATTGAAATGCCTTGTCTTTTTTTGGATTTTCAAATAAATCTTCTAGATTTTTAAAATACAACTCATTTTTTATTAATGATTTCCCACTCTTATAATCTATTATTCTTAATGTCCCATTATAAAAATCAACTCTATCAACAATTCCAGTTAAATTAAAATCTATACCATTAACATTTATTGAATGAGTAAGTTTCTGCTCTTTTGCAAAAACATCAATAGTGTTTTTTATGCATATTTTCTTTTCAAAAATAATTAAGTCGTAAATTAATTTTTCAGCTACTTTTAGAGATAAATAATTTTTTCCTTCTTTAAAATTACTTTCTGACAAAGCATCCCTATAAAATAATTTTAATCTCGATGGAATATCTTTTTTTGCATTCTCAAGAATTTTTGGAGTTAAATTACCCGATGGCAAAACTTCTTCTAAAATTGAATGTATGGCATTTCCCATTAGACTATTATCAGCAAATTCATCTACTTCAAAAGGTTCTCTAATTTTAGCTAAATAATTATAATAAAAATCAAGCGGACAATTTTTATACTTATTTAATGCTGATGGTGAAACCCCTCTTTTAGCCCAATTGAACACTTCAGATTCTAAATTTTTGTTTTCTACAATAATATCATCCGAAACATTAGATTGAAAATTATTATCTTGAAAAATAAACTCATCGATTTTGCTAGCCTTAAATTCGGATAATAATTGAGTTATAAATCTACTTTTTTCACCAAAACCAAAATTGTCAAGCTTAGAATTGTATGTTAGAGTTATATTTTCTGCTCTTTGTAAAATTCTATAAAAATGATATGAAAAAACAGCATCTTTTTCAGTATGGGTTGGAATACTAAAATATTTTTTTAGCTCATATGGAATAAAAGAATTAAAATTTTTCCCTTTTGGTATTATTCCTTCATTTACACCTAGAATAATTACATTTTTAAAGTCTAGTGTTCTACTTTCTAATATTCCCATTAACTGTACTCCTTCTAAAGGTTCTCCCTTAAAAGGGATAATCTCTCTAGAAATTACTTGATTTATGAGATTTATAAATGTTTTTAAATCAAATTTATGAGAAAATTCGCTTTTTAAATTTTCAATAACAGAAAGACAATCGCTAAAAACAATTAATACTTCAGAATCTATATTAGCCATATCCTCGGCTAATACTTCTCTTAATAAGTTTATAATTAATTTTAATTGAAGGATTATATTTTCAACATCACTACCATTTTCAAAAATATCTTTAAAAATATCTGCATTAAAAAAAGAATACACTTCATCAGAACTAACAAAGACAATATTATTTTCATTTAAATAATTTCTAAGAGATCTTATCTCCTTATAATCACTTATTTTTTTAAAATATGGGTCTTCAATAAACTGTAATAGGTCTTTGTAATAAAATTTTCCTTTTGAATATTTTTTAATGCTAAATTTTAATAAAAGAAAAGAATTAATAAATGAATAAAACGGAGAATTTTTAAAAGGACTACCCATTGTTACATTTAACTTGTCGACTTGGTTAGGAATATAATTTAAAACAGGAAATAATAGACCCTCATCTGCAAGTATAACTGCAGTATTACTATTGTTAAGTTCAGAACTATCAAGTAAAGAAAGTTCCTTGGCCATAACATGTGCTTGAGCAATGTTTTGAGGGCAACTAACAATCTGAAATTTTTGTTTTGGCAGAGACAAATAATCTCCTATTCCATCAAAATCAATTTCATGCCATTTGTCTTTTTGTTGTTTTAGAAAAAAGGAGGCTTCATGATCAGGATTATCTAAATAATATTTATCTGCATCCCAAAAAACACGAGCAATATTTCTTTGTTTTAAATTGTCTATGATTATATGTTGTGATTTTGTTAGAGCATTTAAGCCAACAAACCAGATTTTATCAAAATTAAAATCTGTATCTTTTACTTTTTCACTAGCAATTAAATTAGCTAAGCCTTGATAAGCATAACTTTTATTAATCAAGCTATTTTTAAAATTATTGTAGATATCATACATTGACTCAAAAAAATCAACATAATTATTTTGAATTTCTGAAAGATTTTTTTCTGATAGACTCCAATTATCTACGCTCCAATTTTCAAGTTCCTTAACGTTCTTAATATTTCTATATAACGAATTTGCATCAACTATGTTTGTATCTACTTCATTAAAATCTTGAAGTAGTATAGCACTCCAATTAAGAAATTCATTAAAATCATCTTTTTCTTTACCTAATTCTTTAAGATAACTTTCATAAAGATAAAATTGTAAAGACACATTATCAATAACATTTAAACCAGAAACATTCTCAACAAATTCTTCTATTGAATAAAATCTTGGAAGGAAAATTGGTTTTGAAATCTTTTGAGACAAATAATATTTTAAAAACACAACGGATCTCTTGCTAGGCAGAACAACAGCAACTTTCTCCATGTTTTCTGGAAACTTCAATATTAATCGATCAGCAATTTTTTCTAAAAATGGCTTCATACTTTATGAATTTTCTTAGAACTATTTGTATATATTAAATATCTTTCAATATTATTATAACCCATCATGTTAAGTGCATTTGAATAATTGACTATTTGCTCAATATGCTCTGAATCTTTTTCTCCTGTTTTATAGTCAATAATTACCACCTGATTATTATTGAACATTATCCTATCGGGAATATAAGTCTTACCACATGGCATTAATATTTCTTTTTCATTTTTAACTTTCCATTTTGAAGAAAAGAAATCCTGTATTTCAGTGCATAAAAAGAGATTATTAATTTCTTGTAGTAACTCATTTTTTTGCTTAGAATCACATTTACCTCTTATGTATAAATTTTCAACTACCTCGTTAATTTGTTCAAAATATGAAATCTCTGATAAAGCATAATGAAATAACTTACCCCAGTCTTTATTCTTATTATGATTTTCATTATCCCAGAAATCTGATGAAGAATTTTTTAAAGAAATTATCTTTTTCCAGTCTTTACTATCAATAATTTCTTTTTTAAAAATAGATTTTTGATTTTTAGTTTCTGAATTTTTATTAGTAATAGATCCATAGGAATAAGGAAATTCACTAGTAAATTTTTTAAGTATAGCATTTAAACTGGTAGAGTTTTCAGTAACTTTTTTTATAGATTTAGAAAAGATATAAAGACCATCAACCGCTCTAGTGCAAGCAACATATAGCTTATTAATATTATCCATTGTCTCTAAAGCCTTTTCTCTATTGTAATCATGATTAAAATGAGAAAACTTTAAATTTTTATTCTTATTGATTAAAGAATATTTAATCTGTTTAGAATAATGACTGCTGTTTTCAACCCACATTTCTTTTTTTGTCGCAGATTCCCAATTAAAAGGAATTATAACAATTGGAAAGGCTAATCCTTTGGATCTGTGAATAGTCATTAACTTAACTGCATTTACATCATCTGAAATTGATATTGATTTTTTTGTTCTTACTTCAGACCACCACTCAATAAATTGAGAAATACTATTAATATTTTTTTCTGAATACTCATGAACAAGGTCTAAGAAAAAATTAATATAAACATCATTTTCAATGTTAAAAACTTTAATAATCTCTTCTACCATTTGATATAGCGGAAGCTCTAAAAAATTATCGCTGTCAAATTCTATGCCATGATTATTTAATAATGATAAAAATCTATCGTTATTGTGAACTTGCATATATAAAATATGCAAATCATCTTTTTTTGACACATGATGAAATAAATAATTAATTATTGAAGCTTTAGCAATTTTATCATCAAGATTAATCAAATATTTAATTGAAGAAACAATCAACTTTACTTTTGGGGAATTACTTATAAGTAAACCTTCAGATGAAATAATAGGAATAGAATGATTTGTTAAATATGATGCGATTTCTGTGATATCCTTATGAGTATTACAAAGAACTGCAAAATCTTTAAAGCTATAATTATTCTCATTTATTAGTTTGTTTATTTCATTCTTTGTTTTTTCTAAAACTTCATTTTTATATTCTGCACCATTAAATAGCTCTATTTTAACATAACCTCCATTATTTGCATATTCAACTTTTTGTTCTAAATCATCATATATAGGTTTTAGATTTTCTGAAAGCAAAGTCTTTACCCTTTTAAAAAATAAATTATTAAATTCTATAATTTTCTTTCTACTTCTAAAATTATTATCAAGATTTTCTGACTTGAATTGATTAGATAATTTTGCTTGCCATTCAGAAAAATATTGTAAATCCTCACCTTTATATATATCGGGTAGCTTTAAGAATTGTTCAACTTCTCCTGCTCTCCATCTATATATTGATTGTTTACCATCTCCAACAACTATTGATTTTCCAAAATCAAGAGAATCAGCTATTAAAGGAAGTATATTTTGCCATTGAAGTAAAGAAGTGTCTTGAAATTCATCAATTAAAAAATGATTATATCTTTCTCCAAGTCGTTCAAAAATAAAGGAAGAAACTTGAGTGGTTACAACTTCATGAATTTGTCTATTAAAAGAAGATATATGCTGAATATTATTTTCTTTTTTATAAGTATTAATTTCATTTATAAGCTCATTAATAATTATAGAAGGATATATTTTTTTAAGTATTGCTTCAAGTGTGATATAGTCCTTTAACAATAAAAGTAAATCATCAAAAAATTGTTTTAATTTTTCTTTGTTTCTATATACTTGTTGTTTTGAATTTTCATTAAGAGATTTACTGTAAAAGTCTGAATTATTTACACTATTAATTAATGATTCCGATGGGATCCAATCAGAATATTTTTTACTTAATAATTTATCATTAAATAATTTATAAAAGGTTCCTCTTGAGAAATGAGCAGAAGTCAATCCGTTATTTTTAAAAAAATTAACAACCTCTTTTCTGAGATAAGCAATTTTATTTTTAAAATCACTTTTTTGCTCAAGAAGATTATTTTTTAATTTATTTACCTCAGCTGATGTGAGGGAATTATTTATTAAAATCTTGTCAGAGCCTTCAATAAAAAGATGCTTGCAAAAATCTTCTAAATCACTTTGAATTTCATTACTATTTCCATCTTCTAGCTTTTGTATCGTAAAATTCAACAAAACATCAGTTAGTAAGGAGTTATTATCAGAAACTTTATTTAATAACAATGCAATTACTGGTTGTATGATTTTATTACTATCTAATTCTAATTCAAAATCTCTATTCATTCCAAGATCTGAAGAAAATGTTTTCACAATTTTATAGCTAAACTTATCAATAGTTTGAATGCTTAAGTCGGAATAATTATGAAGAATATGAGAATAAATATTTTTAGATATTTTAAAAATATCTTGACTTTTTATTCCTGTTTTTGAAATAATCTCAGATAAAATATTGTCAATATCTTTTCCTTGAGACAAAATATTTAGGTAGTAAAGAACTCGCTCTTTCATTTCTTGAGCAGCTTTATTAGTAAAGGTAATTGCAAGGATTTTTTTATAGTAATCTCTTTTAATTAGTGATTTATTAATAGCTAATGCAAGATAATTTACTGCCAGGGTATAAGTTTTTCCAGAACCTGCAGATGATTTATAAACAGTAAAATTATTCACGCGCAGATATTAAAATGATTAATAGTATTTAATCATTATGAATCTTTGCCCCACAAAACTTACAGTAAAAAGCATCTTCATCATGACCTTCTTTAGAGCAATTGATACATGCTTGAGTAGAAATATTTTTTTTTGTTTTTAAGATTCCAGCAGTTACTATACCAGTTGGCACAGCAATAATTCCATAACCTAACAGCATAATTGCAGCAGCAATGATTTTACCAATGACAGTAACCGGAATAACATTTCCATAGCCAACAGTAGTTAAAGTAACTATGGACCAATATATAGAATTTGGGATATCTTGAAAACCTGGGTTACTCCCAATAAGTCCTTCAAAAATATACATAATCGTTCCCAGAACAATAATAAGCAATAGAACTGAAAGTAAAAAAACAATAATTTTTGGCACTGCATTTCTTAAAGCAATTTGCATGGTGTATGCTCCCCTTATGTATCTTTTAAGTTTGAAAACTCTAAAAATTCTTATTATCCTCAATGATCTAATGACAGTAAGTGTATGTAAATAAGGAAACACAAAAATTAGATATGTAGGTATAATTGCTAAAAAATCAATTATACCCATTGTAGAGAAAATATACTTAAGCGGTTTATTTATAGAATAAATTCTCAGAACATATTCAATAGTAAATAGAATTGTAAAAACCCACTCTAATGCAAGAAGCAACGCTCCGTATTTTTCTTCAATAGAACCTACGCTCTCTAACATTACTACCAAAACAGAAAGTAAAATAGCAATTAAAAGAGCAATATCAAATGCCTTTCCCTTTGCAGTATCTGCCTCAAAAATAATTTGATGTAACCTATCTCTTGTCATGGTATTAGCAAATGTATAATTTTTTTAATAAAACTTTATTTTTTCAATAAAATTGAGAATTACATTCTTTGAGGCACATTAATACCTAATAAGGACATTGATAATTTTATGACTTTTGCAACTTGTTGAGATAAAGCTACACGAAAACTAATTATTGATGTTGAATCTGCTCCTAAAATTGGCGTAGACTGATAGTAACTATTAAAGTCTTTAACTATTTCGTATACATAATTTGCAATTAATGCAGGACTAAATGAATTTGCAGCTTCTTGAATTGTTTTTGGAAATGCTAAAAGCGTGATGATTAAAGCTCTTTCTTTATCAGTAATATCAGAATCTTCATCAATTTTAATATCTCCTGTATTTTTACGTAAAATTGACTGAATTCTAGCATAAGTATATTGTATAAATGGACCAGTATTACCGTTAAAGTCAATACTCTCTTTGGGATCAAAAAGCATTCTTTTCTTAGGATCTACTTTAAGCATAAAATATTTTAAAGCTCCCATTCCAACAGTTTCATTTAACTCTTTGCTTTCATTATTTTTAGAAACATCAATTTTTCCAAGTTCCTCAGCTATACTTTTAGCATTCTGGTACATATCTTCCATTAAATCATCCGCATCTACTGCAGTACCCTCTCTAGATTTCATCTTTCCACTAGGGAGATCTACCATTCCATATGAAAGATGATAACAACTTTTAGCCCATGAATATCCAAGTTTTTCTAGTATTAGAAATAAAACTTTAAAATGATAATCTTGTTCATTTCCTACTGTGTATGTCATGTGTGAAAAATTAAAATCTTCATGTCTCTTTATTGCAGTACCGATATCTTGAGTCATATATACTGCTGTTCCATCCGAACGAAGTATAATCTTTTCGTCTAAACCTTCACTAGATAAATCAATCCAAACAGACCCGTCTTCTTTTTTATAAAAGACACCGCTATCTAAACCATTTTCAACAACTTCTTTACCAAGCAAATACGTTTCACTCTCATAATAATTTTTATCAAAATCAACGCCGAGTCTTTTGTAAGTCGCTTCAAAGCCATCGTAAACCCATGAATTCATTTTTTTCCATAGATCAATAATCTCTTCATCTTTTGCTTCCCATTTTAAAAGCATCTCTTTTGCTTTTAATAATATTGGCGCTTTTTCTTCAGCAAATTTAGAGTCTGCACCTTTCTTAATTAAGTCTGCAACTTCTTTCTTGTATTGATGATCAAACATTACATAATATTTTCCAACTAGATGATCCCCTTTTAAGCCTGAACTTTCGGGTGTCTCACCATCACCAAATTCTTGCCAAGCTAGCATAGATTTACAGATATGAATTCCTCTATCATTAATAATCTGTACCTTTTTAACATTCTTTCCTGAAGCTTTTAGAATATTTGCAAGTGAGAATCCTAAAAGATTATTTCTTATATGTCCTAAGTGAATTGGTTTGTTTGTATTAGGCGAACAATACTCAACCAGATAATTTGGAGAATTCTCATCAATGTCAACAAAGCCGTAATTCTCTTCAAATGTTGATTTAGAAAATTCTGTAAGCCAAAATTTATTTGAAATCACTAAATTCAAAAAACCCTTTATAACACTAAATCTTTCAACAAGCTCAATTTTAGATAATAATTCACCTATATTATGGGCAGTAATTTCTGGATTTAATTTTGAAAATCTTGTAAATGGAAAAACAACTAGAGTAATATCACCCTCAAACTCTTTTCTTGTTGATTGAAACTGAATACTATAATTATTATCTCCATAAAGATCAATTAAAATTTCATGTATTTTTTTATGTAAAATTGTTTCAATCATCTTTCAAAGGTAGGAATATTTCAGCCATCATACATCTTGCGCTACCACCACCACATTTTTCAATAATATCTAAATCAGCATATATTATTTCATTAAAAGAAGTTATTTGTTTGATTTGAGATTTATTTAATGAATCATGAGCAGTCTTAGACATAACTAGATAATCTTTATCACCAGCTACTTGCAACATATTACCGGCGAACTGGTTTGCTTGTGATTCAGAAATTTCAATTATTTCTTTATTGGTTTTATTTAAACTATTAACGACACTTAATCTTTCGGAACTAGAGTCAATTGAATCTAAACAAACTATAGCATAACTATTGGCTACGCACATCATTACATTAGTATGATATATTTGTAATCTTTCATTATTTGTATCTTGAAAAGCACTAAACACAACTAACTCATATTTAATTTGACTACAAAAATCTTCTAAAACTATTTCATTAGTTCTAAAAGATCTTGCGGCATAACAAATCTTATTTACTCTATCAAGAATCATACTTCCAGTTCCTTCTAAAAAAATATTTTGATTTTCATATTGAGTTAAACTATTAATCTTAGTAACATTAAAGTTGTTTTTTAGTTTTGAAATAATGTCTAATCTTCTTTCGGGTCTTCGATTTTCAGCAAACATTGGAAATAAAAAAACCTCACCATTTTGATGTAAAGAGATCCAGTTATTTGGAAAAATTGAGTCAGGAGTGTGGGGGTCAATTGTGTCTTTAAAAACTAACACATTAACGCCTTTTGATCTAAGCAGAGACACAAATTCACTAAACTCATTATGAGCTTTTTGCTGTATCTCTTTATGATTTAATGAGTGATCATTATTTTGATAATAATTATTCACAGCAGTCTCTGAGTTATAATTAAATAAAACAGGCTCAATCATCATAATATTATTAGTAGCTTGTTTCATAATCTTATTAATGGTAAAGTAGCACATCTTAATAAGCCTTCCATCTTTGCTATTTCGGAAAAATTAATTTCTTCAATATAAAAACCACTCTCTCTTAAAATAGAATTTAATCTATGAAAGTTTTTTTCTGAAACAATAACATTTTCTGAAATCGAAAAAACATTTGAATTCATATTATACATTTCTTCTTTTGTTATTCTAATAAGATTATTGGTTCCAAAATAATTTTCCAATAAAGTAATGTCACTTTTATTTTTAAATCCTCCTTCATATAAAATAGCCATGCCTTTTCCAATAGGCTGGAAACAGCAATCTAGGTGCAAAGCATTTTCTTTTGGATCTCTATCTGATTTTTTAAGTTCAAAGGCAAAAATATTTTTTTTAGGAAAAAGATCTTTAATATCTAAAACTGCTTTTTCATTCGTTCTAGCAACTTGATACTTGTCAAAATCTTCATTATTTGAATATCCAATAAAAATATCTTCATTATGAACAATGATATCGCCTCCTTCAATTGAAGATTCTTCTGATAAAATGACAATATTTTTGGAATCAATTTTTTTAATTATCGATTTAACACCATCAATCTCTTTTTTTCTTTCATTTATAATATTTGGGATGATGATTTTATTATCGATGACAAAAGCTATATCTCTTGAAAAAACTTGATTTAAATTTTTAATATTATCGGGTCTTAAAACATCAACATTATATTTTTTAAAAACTTTTAAAAACTGATTAAGTTCATTAACCAATGATTCTTCAACAGGAAAACTACCGTTTTTAACATACTCTCTAGACTTAGGATCATAACAATCATCAATTTTTGGAGTACCTCCAAAATCCTTGGCAATACCTAAAACAACTGTTTTAAGTTGAGCATATTCATTATTTATTTTTAGTGATATCATTATAAATGCAAATTTATAAAAGCAAAAATCTAATACTCAAAAATTATTAACAATTTAATGGGAAAATAATAGATAATACTAAGTAGTAAAATTATTTGTCTTTGTATTTTTGATAATTACATAGAGATGAAGAAAAAATTAAAATTAAAGCAAAGTAAAAACAATCTTTTAAACAAATTAAAAGCACCATTTTTAAACAAAAAAAATCATTTTGTTGTTGGTGGTATTTTATTACTTTTTTCCTTTTTCTTGGTAATTTCATTTTCTTCTTTTTTTGTAAACTGGAAAGCAGACAACAGCTTAGTTTTGGATGCAAGCTTCTCAGATATAATAACCAATAGTGAAATCAAAAACTCTCTTGGAGGTTTAGGGGCATATCTCTCTCACACTTTAATTTATAGATTTTTTGGAATATCTGCTTATCTCATATTTACATTTACATTTTTGTGGAGTTTAAGAATTTTTGGTTTTAAAAGATTTTCTATTTTAAACATCTTATTTCATACGCTTTTAGCATTAATTTACATTCCTGTATTTATATTTCATTTTTACGAAAACGCATTACTTGCTGGAGGACTAGGAATGCATACACAAGATTTTTGCTTAAAAGCGCTTGGTGACATTGGAACTTCACTACTACTCATTACATTTCTATTTATCTATTTACCCCTAACTTTAAATATTAAAGCAAAAGATATATTATTTTTTATTAAAAGTATAATTGAAAGAATTAAATCATTTAAAAAAGCAGTACCTACCCAAGTAGAAAATAAGTCTGAAGATATCAGTAATGAGATTATAGAAGATGATATTCAAAATAACATTTCTGAAGTTGAGATTGAGGAGCCGACAACAATATTGTCAGATATTGATTCTTCAAATATTAAGATAAAAAAAGAAGAAAACACATCAAATATCGAAGATCAAGATAAAATTGCGATTGAAATTAACTCTACAGAAAATGAAGGTAAATTAAGTAAAGAAGAAATAAAGAAAAAATTAGATGAACTTGGTGATTATGACCCTACATTAGAGTTAGCTTCGTATAAAATGCCCGAAATAGATCTTTTAAATAATTATGGTGGTTCTGAAATAAAAATAGATAAAGATGATTTAGAGGACAAAAAAAATAGAATTGTTGAGACACTTGGGCATTATAAAATTGGAATAACCTCTATCAGCGCAACAGTTGGACCAACAATTACCCTTTATGAAATAGTTCCAGAGGCCGGTGTTAGAATTTCTAAGATTAAAAACCTTGAAGATGATATTGCATTAAGTCTTTCTGCCGAAGGAATCAGAATAATAGCTCCTATACCAGGCAAAGGAACAATTGGAATTGAAGTGCCTAATAAAACAAAAAATATTGTTTCAATGCTTGAAGTTTTATCTTCAGAAAAATTCCAAAATAGCGATATGGCTTTACCGATTGCATTTGGAAA
>Ga0222716_10001440_pt1 | contig 19871 bp, 29 predicted proteins | sample C33_13DmetaG_FD_165044 | JGI IMG/M metagenome (GOLD analysis project Ga0222716, IMG submission 165044) | Estuarine water microbial communities from San Francisco Bay, California, United States - C33_13D | ecosystem: Environmental > Aquatic > Marine > Unclassified | place: USA: California... | reverse complement strand
AACAAATACTCTTGGAGTTAAGTCTGATAAAATTGTACAAGATACTTTAAATACAGCATATGAAAAAAGATTAGCAGGATTTGATAAAAATACTTTAAGATATTTTAATGATACTAAAGCTGCTGCAATAGAAAAAGGTACTTATTTAAGTAATGACCAAATAGGTTCAATGATTACAGACAGTAGTGCAGCTAAAAATTATACAACAGAAATATTAGGAAGTGATTATGGAGTTGGTACTGGTAAGTATAATATTAAAACTGAAATAGCTGATTTATCTCAAACAGGAGATTATAAATTAATTCCAGGTTCTGGAGGTGAGAGTGAATTTTATCAATATACAGGAGATAAAACTTTTGCTAAAGACCCTTTACCTAAAAAGAAATTTGATACTAAATCTGCAGCTTCAAACATAGCAAAAGCTTTATTAAAAAAATCAGAAACACCTGATGTTAAACCTTTTTACATGGCTAGTCAAGATATGACTATGCAAACAGGAATGTCTAATTATGGTGAAACAGATATTAAAGGTACTGCTGGTGGAGATTTCTTTACAAAAGTTTATGGACAAGAAGCAGGTAATAGATTAAAAACATATTATAAAAATATGAATTTGTTACATCAAAATTACGCAGGAATTAATTAATATGAGTACAGTAAATAAAGCAGGTAATTATACAAAACCTACAATGAGAAAAAAAATATTTCAAAGAATAAAATCACAAGCTTCTCATGGCACAGGTGCTGGACAATGGAGTGCAAGAAAAGCACAGGCTCTAGCTAAAGCTTATAAGAAAGCAGGTGGAGGATATAAATCATAATGGCACTAGCTAAGTCTCAACAAAGCTTAAAAAATTGGAGTAAGCAAAAATGGAGAACTAAATCTGGTAAACCTTCTAGTAAAACAGGAGAAAGATATTTACCTAGTGCTGCTATAAAAGCTTTATCTTCTTCTGAGTATGCAAGAACAAGTGCAGCGAAAAGAAAAGGTAAAGCAGCAGGTAAACAATTTGTTAAACAACCAAAGAGTATAGCAAACAAAGTAAGAAAGTATAGAACATAATGGCTGAAAAAATAAGAGAAAATCAATTTGATGAAGTAGGTGTTAATCCTTTTAATGCTCCTATTCCTGGTGAAAGTTTAACTTCTTCACCTGAAAATCCTAAAGCATGGGAAAGACCACCTGAATACACAGACCAAGATGAAGCAATGATGGCTGTATATATGGTATTAACTGAAGAAGATACATTAAGAAATTTAGTTAGTGTTATTGATGATGGAATACCATTAGATGAATTAGCACAAGTAATATTATATAAAGGATATACTGAGGGAAAGTATACACCTGACATGATGTTAATGTTAGCAGAACCTACAATTTATTTATTAATAGCAATTGCTGATTATGCAGAAATAAAAGATTATGTTTTATATAATGAAGAAGAGAATGACCCAGATACTATGATACCTGAAGATGATGTTACTCCAGTTGATATGGATGGTGATGGTGAACCTGATACGAAAGTAGATACTAAACCTATAGCTAAACCAGATTCATTAGGTAAAAGTTTATTAGCAAGAGTAGATAATGAATTAGAAACTAAAGTAAAAAAAGCAACAACAGAAGAAGAGATAGAGGATTAATATGGGATTGTTTACAGATTTAGGTAACTTTGCAACAGGAATGATTGAACGAGATAAAGAATTAACTAAGGAAAATTTAGCTATACGAGCAGATAATTTACAAGCTAATAGGCAAATGCTTATTAAACAAAAAGAAAAAAAATATGAAAAAGAATTAGAAGAATACTATACTGAAAAAGCTAAATTTGATAATATTAATAAAATGAATAATATGTATAGTTCAGGCACTATAGGTAAAGATGCTTATGCTAGTTTTGCTTTATCGTCTTCAATTCCTAATTGGAAAACTTTATCAGAAGATATTAAAACTGATATGATAAATAATTTTGATGGTAAAACTATTGATTATAAATTAACAGGTTCACCAGATGAAATAAATAAAAAAGCAGCAGCAGCTCAAACATTAATTAATGATGAAACATCCGAAGCTATAAAAAAAGCTAAAGGTAATAGTTTTTTAATTAATAAAATTCTTAGAACTAAACAAGAAAAAGAAACTAGTTTATTAACAGCTATTGAAGATAAATTAGCAGCAGCCGAAGCTGTTCAATTAACTGAAAGGGGTACAGATAATGCTGGGCTTGATGTTAAAATGGATGGAAATAAAAATGATTTAAATTGGAAAAAGTTTAAAAAGAAAAATCCTGATTGGATTAAACAATACAATAGTTTAGATAAAGAAATTAAGTATGGTAGTCCTACTCAAAATAATAATTTTTTAAATTTCATGAAAGCAAGTCAACTTGTTGGCACAAATACTGAAGCTAACTTTAAACTAACAAATAATGATACTGAAATAAAAGGAGTAACTCCTGCAGCACAAGCAATTTTAGATACTTATAAAACAATTTATGATGAAGTTAGAAAAGATTTTTCAGCACAGGCATTAGCTGCTCAAGGTGTTGATATAACAGAGCTTAGAGATTTTATGACTACTGAAGCCATAAATAAAAAAGTTCAAAATATTATGACTGCTAGAAGTTATGTACAAGAAACTGGCAAAGGATTTACTACTGATAAGAGAATGGATTTTGTTGGTGTTGTTCCTATATCTGTTATGAATCAAGCAGGTGAACTTATAGTAAAAGGTCAAGCTATATCCAAAGGTGGTAAAGGAGTTTATAAACCATCTAATGAAGAAATTGTTTCTTTATATCAAGAATTCTTAAATAAAGAAGCACCTGGATTACAAGATAGATTTTCTCAAAATAAAACTTTTAATTCTTTAAATGCTATTCAAAGTAATATACAATCAGAAGGTAAATATGCTGATAAATTTTTAGAATTTGTTTCAGATAAATTAGGTGTTTCTTCTCCACCTGATGACCCTAATACTCCTGAAAATGAATCTATTTTAAATTCTCCTAAAGTTAAAGCTGATGAAAAAATGTTAGAAGAAATGTCATCTACTGGAAATAGTGTAATTAAATTAAATCAAGAAGGAAAAGTAGTACCTCAAGATAAAGGAAAATTTGGTACAGCTAAAACTAGAATTACATTAGACCCTAATAACAAAGGATTTAAACAAGGTAATATTTTTATTACTTGGGAAAAAATTGAAAGACTTAATCAAGTAGATAAACTTCCAAATATTCTAAAACTTAGATATGAAACTTGGAAATCAAAACAACCTTCAACTAAAAATTCTAATATAAATACTAATACTACTAGTATTGATAATGATAATATTTTTAGTAGCATGGTTTCCGACATAGAAAAAGATATTACTAAAAATAATAAGTAAGGAACTAAATGTCATCCGAATCTTTTAATAGTCAACTGTTAACTAACAGTACAATTCCTAACAACACAGATAACAATCAACCAGAAATTGAAAGTGATTTCATATTTGGTGATGGACAAGATGAATCTATTGTAGAAGAATCTACAATTACACCTACAAAAGAAATTGAAAGTGATTTTATATTTGGTGAAGATAACATTGAAAGTGTTGACACTAAACAAGATGCTGTTATTTTTGGTGATGGTAAACAAGATAAAGATTATGCTAAAGTTTCTAACTTAGAAAAATTAGAATATGGTTGGGATAAAAATCAAATGGTATTTGGTAATGCTCTTAGATTAGTTTCAAATAGTGTTGAAGCTTTGTTTGACCCTGATAGAGATTTACAAGATGTTGCTGTACAAAATGAAGCTGACAGAATAAAGAAATTTGAAAAAGAACATTGGAAAATGTTAGATGGTTCAAATGATGGTGCATACACTATGGTTGGTGAAGCTGCATCATTTATGCTTGACCCTTATTATATAACAGGGTATTGGTTAGGTAAAGGAATGTTAGCTACTCCTTTAACTTCAATGACTTTAAATGCTGCATTAATGGGTGGAGATAGTATAATAGAACAATTAGCTAAAAAAGGTACAGTAGATTTTAAAGAAGCTGGTAAGTCAGCAGCAATAGGAGGAGGTGTTGGTTTAATATTTCCTATTGGTGGAAAAGTAGTTACAAAATTATTTCCTTCTTTAACTAAAGGTAGAGCTGAACAAGTTTCAAAATATATAGATGATAAAATTGCTAATGCAAATGGTTTAACAACACCAGAATTAAATACTATTAAAAGTGTTGCAAACAGTTCGTCAGTTAAAAATATAACAAATAAAATGGATGAATTAGTTTCATCTACTTCTTGGAATAGTACTTCAAAAAATATTGCTGCACCAATTAATAAAGCAGCTAAAGATTTTTCAGATTTAAAAACTAAACTTTCTAAACAAGCATTTGAAATTGGTAAATCAAGAAGAGAATCTAAAGATTTAATTAGTAAATTAACACCTGAAAAAAAATTTACATTTGGTGTTGGAAAAAGTGAAAGTGTAATTAAAGTTACACAAGAAAAAATTAAATCAGATAGTAAAAAAATATTAGATATAAGAAATCAAATTAGACAAGCTAAAGTAGCTTATGAAAAACAACATCAACTTATAGTTAAAAGACAATATGAAAGAGCTAATAAATATTACAAACTAGAAGGTGAAAGAACAACTAAAATTTTAGAAGAGTTAGCTAAGAGTGAAGGCTTAGGTACTAAATTTTTAAAAGCTGTATTAGCAAATTTAACTAGACCTTTAGTAGGAGCTGCTACAGGAGCTGCAGCAAATATTACTTCAGGTGCAATGGGTTTTGATGTTGAAGATGATTTTGGTACATGGGCAAGTGTAGGTTTTGCATTAGGTGCAGGACAAAAAGCTATTCAAAAAAGTATTAAGATGCCTTTAGCACAAAAAAATGCATATTCAAAAGTAATTGAAAATCATGCAGTACAATATACTTTTCAAAAACTTAGAGAATTAACAGCAGGTACTTTAGCTACTAAGTTAAATTCATTTGGTGGAACTACACAAAAAATTGGAAGATTATTATTTAGACAGGTAGATGACCCTTTAGCAGAAAAATCTGTTATTGCTCAAGTTGATTCTATGAATACTTATTTTATTAGAAAAGCAAACAATTTAATTAAAGCTTCAACTCCTGAACAACAAGCACAAGCAATATCAATTGTTAGAGGTAATCAACAGTTAGAAAAAGTTGCAAGTAAAGAAGTTTTAGATTTAGCAAATAATTTAAAAGGATGGATGGATGAATTTAAAAATTTATATAACAAAGCTGGTTTTTATTCTCCTAAAGAATTAGAAAATTATTTTCCTAGAGTATTAAATTTTGATGTTATTAATGCCGACAGAGCTGGAGCAGAAAAAATATTTACACAAATTTTTAAAAATAATTATAAGATGACTACTGATAAAGCAAGAACATCAGCTAGAAATTATTTAGACAAAAATGAAGGACCAGGATATTCAAGTGTTATTAATCAAAATGCTTGGGATAAAATTATACAAGGAACAAATAAAGGTATTGCTAGAACAAAAAATTTAAAAACAAATGAAGATGAATTAATTTTTACTCCTATATCAGACCATATTACAAAACATAGAAGTTTACAAGGTAAATTTGATTTAGTAGAAGATATATTAGAAAAAAATAATTTTTTAGTAAATGATTTAAGTGTTATTCTTCCTAAAATTGTACAAGATTCTACAAAATCTATTGCATTTGCTAGAACTTTTGGTAAAGGTGGACAGTTACTTAAACCAATGTTGGAAGAAATAAAAAGAAAGTATGATGATTTAGCTTTAAAAAATAATAAGATAGGTTTGACAACAAGAATAGATGCTGCTAAACATGAAACAAATTTAGTATTAGATGCTGTTGATGCCTACTTTGATAGACTGCATAAAGGATGGAGTCAAGGAAGAAGATTTTCTACTACAACAGGTATACTAACTATGATGAGTAATTTATCTATGTTAGGTAGAGTTACTATCTCATCATTAGGTGATATAGTTCAACCTTTTCAAAATTCTCAAAGTTGGACAGCAGCAGTAAAAGGTTTGGCAAGAACTAATTTATTTAAAGCTACATGGGAAAAAGGTTTAGCAAGAAATTTAAACTATGATATAACCAATGAAATGTCTAAGTCTATTCAAAGAACAGCAGCAGCTAAAGAAAAAGATTTAGTTTTAAGTCAAGCTTGGATGGGTAAATGGGGTGCTAAAGATATAGTTAAACCTGAATTTTATAATAACATAGCTTTTAAAGGACTAGGATTAGAATGGTTAACAGGGTATGCTAGAAGATTTGCATATAATACTGGTAGTGCTGATGCTTATAATTTATCAAGACAATATTTTAAAGTTGTTAATAGTACTAAAGGAGCAGGTAGTCAGGCTGCTAAAACAATTGAAAGAGATTTGTTATTAACATATAATATTAGACCTAATCAAGCTTTATTAATAGGTAAAGCTAATACTTTTAATAAGTCAATTCAAAATTCTACTTCAAAAAAATTCTTAAATCAAGCTGGGTTAATAGGTTCAAATAGAGATGCTTTAATACCTCAAGTTTCTAATAGATTATTATTTACTCAAAGTAAAGAACCTATGGTACGAATGCTTGGACAGTTTTTATCATGGTCACAAGCAAAGTCTTCACAAACAAATAAAATTTTACAAAGAATAGAAAATGGTAATGTTAGAACTTTAATTAAAACTGTAGCAGCACTTCCTGTTTATGCTGGTATTCAACAACTAAGAGAGTATGCAAAACATGGAGATGTAATTACAGATGCAGAATATAATACTGGTGAATTAGTTGCTAAATCTTGGCAATTATCTGGTATGCCTGGATGGTTAAGTGATTTAGTATTTAATAGATTTGTAGGACCAGGTGCAACAAAAGAAAATCCTTTCTATGTATTTGCTCCTGCATTGAATATAGCAACTGAAATTGGTTTAGTTACTAAAGAATTTTTAACTGGAAAACCAGATGATGCTAAAGAAAGAATTAATAGAAAACTTTTACCTTTTCCTGAATGGAGAAGATGGGTACAGAAATTTTGGTTTCCTAAAACAACTAATTTAAAATCTTTATCAGGAACAAGTACTCCTAGTTTTGCAGCAGGAGGAATTATAGAAAGAAAAAAATTTAATAAAGGAGATTATGCTACATCAGATATGGGATATATGTCTACAATAAATGAGATTAAAAAAGATTTACAAGAAAAACCAACAGTAATTAAAACTAACGAACAACTTATAGATGAAGTACCTAACCAAAATTTAGGAATTAAAATACCTAAGAAAAAACCTAGTGTTGAACAACAAGTTAATAACATTATGCCTAGTAAATCAATGAGAGTAGATACTACTACAGGTGAAGGTGCTAATATCTTACCTATTAATGAAACAAAAGTTAAAAAAGATTATAGTAAAATTTCTGATTTAGAACCTGCTAAAAAACAATGGTTATTTGATACAGCACAAAAAGTTTATACTATTAATAAAGATGAAATTATACCTAGTGATATTATTTTAGCTATTAATAGTGGAGAGACTGGCTGGGGTTCATCTAGATTTTTTAAGGAAGGAAGTAATAACTTATTTAACTTTCAATCATTTGATGACAAAGAAGAATCAATAGATGCAAAAGAAAGTAAAGCTAAAATTAAAAAGTTTAAAACACCAGAAGATTCTATCATTCAATTCTTAGATTGGGTACAAACAAAACCTAATTATGAAGTTGTTAGAAAAGAAATGAAACTGTATAATGAAGGTAAAAGTAGTAAAGAAAATATTATAAAAGCTATAGCTAAAACAGGATTTGCTGAAGACAAAGAGTGGAGTAGTAAAATTACATCTATATTAAATAATAGAATAGATGGTAAACATAAACAAGAATTAAAAAACTTAACAGAGAATTTATTTAAAGATAAAGAAAAGTTTAATATAGGTGGTTTTGTAGCTAAAACAGTAAGTAAACAATTAAAAAAAGCATTAGATAAAAAACCTGTTGATAAAGTTGCTGATGATTTAATTGATAGAGGTAAAACAGCTATAACTAATACAGCAGGTACATATAAAAAAGTTAATAAAATATTTGATGATAATAAAATTAATAATGTTCATGATTTTGGTTCTGGTATAGGTATAGGAACTAGACAATTTAAAAATAAAAAAGTTACAAGTCATGAACCTTTTGTTCCAGATGAAAAAATTTTAAAATCTAAAATAAAATTTGATGGAGAATTATTTAAAGGTAGATTACCTGATTATAGGTCAGTAGATGATGTTATATTTTCAGAAGGATTTGGTTCTAAAGATGGTGTTGTTAATGCTAATGTATTAAATGTAATTGAAGACCAAGTAGAAAGAGAAAGTGTGGTAAAACAAATTGCACAATTAATTAGCGATAAAGGAATGGCTATTATTACTACTAGAGGAGCTGAAGTAGCTAAGGTAGCTGAAGAAGCTATAAAAAATAAATCTAAAAGTGTAATGCGTTATGGTGATGGTTATCTTTTAGGAAAAGGAACAGCTAGTCAAACTTTTCAAAAAGGATTTGGTAAAGATGAACTATTAAAATACATTCAAGATATTTTAGGAAAAGGTTTTAAAGTAGAAAAAATTCCTACTAAATATAAAATAGGTTCATCAGGAGTAATAATTAGAAAAAATAAATAATATGACACCAAGAAATAAAACAGATATGATTGTTATACATTGTTCAGCAACACCTGCTGATATGGATGTAGATGCAGCAAAGATTAAACATTGGCATACAGTTGATAATGGATGGGATGATATAGGTTATCACTATGTAATTAAAAGAGATGGTACATTAGAGACTGGTAGAGAAGAACATAGAACAGGTTCTCATGCTAGACAAGTTAATGGTACATCAATAGGAATTTGTATGATAGGTGGCTCTGATAAATCAGGTGGTTGGGAAAATAATTTTAATGAAGAACAATTTGAAACACTAAAAGATATAGTAATTAAATTAAAAGATAAATATAATATAACAAAAATAATAGGACACTATGAGGTAGATGATGTTAAGAAGTGTCCTTCATTTGATGTAAAAGAATGGAGAGAAAACAATGTGGTTTAGTGCAATTAAACTAGCAGTCAATGCTGGTTCTCATATATATAAAAAGAAACAAGAAACAAAAATGATGATGGCTAATGCTCAAGCTAAACACGCAGAGAAGATGGCTGCTGGAGAGATAGAGTATAGTGGTAAGTTATTAGAAGCAAGACAATCGGACTGGAAAGACGAAGCAGTTTTGGTAATTCTCACATTGCCAATTTTGGTGATTGCGTGGGGAGTATTTAGTGATGACCCAAATGCATCTCAAAAAATAAAAGAGTTCTTCGAACAGTTTCAACAACTGCCCAGTTGGTTCACGAATTTATGGATTCTTGTCGTGGCTAGTATTTATGGTATAAAAGGTACACAAATATTTAAAGGTGGTAAAAAATAAATGATTGATAACTTTTTTTATAAAGCTTGTGGTTTAATAGATAATTTATTTTCATGGTTAGAAACTTACTCAATTAAAATTACTACTTGGCTATGGCATTCAAGAGTAAATTTATTAAGAAAGAAAAGAAAAAATGAGAGACACTAAATTTATAAATGCTTATACAGAAAAAGTTAACAAGAATAGAAAAAGAATGCAACTGTTTAAGGATTTAAAGAAAGAAGTAGAGATTGGTGCTAATGGTACTCAATCTTATATAATAAAAGAAGGTGTTAACAAAGGTAAGAAAGCAACTAAATAATATGGAATGTAGTTATGAATTATTATTTTACAGGTTTATTAATTATAGCTTTTGTATTGTTAGCATTATTTGGAGGACCTAATTTATGAAAATATCACAAGACACATCAGTAAGTATGCCAGTTAAAAATATGATTGGAATTGTAGTAGCTGTAGCTATGGGTGTGTTTGCTTACACAGAAGTAACAGCAAGACTAACATCATTAGAAACTTCAAGAGAATTATTTGAAAATGATTTGCTTAAGAAATCTGAACAAGTACCTACTGACCAGGAGCAACATTTTTTATTAGAAGACCTTTATAAAACTGTAGAGAAATTACAGTCTACTCAAGAAATGAATATGACTAATAAAGTTAATATAGAATTTTTGAAATCGCAACTCGAAAAAGCATTAAATGATATTGAACATTTAAAAGATAAGGTAAGAGCAAATGGAAACAGTCATTAGTACAGTTGTGGCTCTTTGTATGTTTGTAGCAGGTGAACTTAAAGAACACAGAATACAACCTGCAATGAGTGATTGTTTAAAAGGTAAGAGAGTAGCTGAAAGAACAGCAAATGATAATATTCAATATAAATGTGGGAAAGTAAAAGTTGAACTTGAAGAAAATATTGATGGCAGTAAAGCAATTAAAAAAATAATAGGAGAATAGAAGTGAAAAAAAATTGTAATAAATGTAAAAAAGAATATGAAGCTAAAGAAGAATTAGATATGTTTTGTAGCCAACAATGTAAGGAAGAAGCTTTAGCAGATTTAGATAGTGATAGTGATGAGTGTTTATCTTGTCAATAGAAAAATAAAATTATGACAGCAGCAAAAATTTATGTACTAACAATATTATTATGTTCGGTAGGACAACCTAATTGTATTGTGCCACAAGTAATTACTGAACATAAAACTCATTATGAGTGTGTTAAACATGGGATGGGTGATGGATATGAAATTTTATTTGGAAGTGATTTAACAAAACAACAAGTTAATGATAATAAACTTTATGTTAAATTTAGTTGTGTACCTAAAGATATAGTTGAATCTTAAGAATGAAAAACATCTGAAGCAATCTTTTCTAAGTCTTCAGTTAACATATTAAACTTAGCATCACATTCTTTTAATAATGCTTTAATAACTCCAGCATTTTCTTTTTTAAAATGAAGATGAATTTTATCTAAAGGATACTTAGATAGTTCAGTAATAAATTGTCCTTGATTATTAATAATTAATTTAAAGCCCATCAAGTGTGCTTCTTTTCTTTTAGTTCTTTTCTTTTGTTTAAGTTTTCGATTGGTTTTCATGCTTCTCTTTCAATAAGTCAACAAGAAAATCATCATCATTCTTCTCGCTTCTAAGTTTAGTCATAGGAGTATCACCTTCTTTATAAGTTTCAATAGTTCTTATTCTAACAGGGTTAGTCATGAACACAGGAAACTTAGGATTGTCTAAAGACTTAACCATAAAGAAACCATCTTCAGCAACACCAAATGTTTCTACTCTTTTGATGTCTATATCATCTGAACCAATTAAACAAACTCTTAGATTATAAGTTTCTTTTTTTTCAGGTGGTTTAATATTCTTACCATTTAAACCTACTATATTATTTGTCATTAATAATTTCCTTATTATGTATTTCTTCTATAACAACAGGTGCTACTTCTCCTTGTTGTCCATCGTCATCAGCTAAACTGTCTACACTTTCAGTATACATATCATTTAGCTTTTCATTGTTTCTTGTTATTTTTAATTTAAGATGGTCTTTCAATGCATCAATCTTAACATGAAGTATTTTATCTAAGTGTCTGTTAATACCATACATAGGTAAATCATTTAGTGCTGAGATAATTCTGCGAAAACCTCTTGCTCTTTTTTCTAATTGTGTTATCTGTGATTCATTAGTCATAGTCTCTCTCCAATATCATTTCTAAATAGTGAATTGCTTTTTCTATATCTTTTTGTTTTCCTTTTAGCTTATGTCTACAAATATATTTAATAGCATTACCTTCAGCAAATAATAATTGATTCTCATTTATAAACTGAGCAGGTTGTATCTTCATACCTTTGTAGTGGTCTCCATCAATTTGCTTATCTAAGCTATCATAAGCAACACCTTTAAACATTTCTTTACTTGGCATTATATTATATTATCCTGTCTTCTTAATTGTTTTTCTGTTGGTTGTAACATAGCATTTAAATCATCTATTGTCAACTCTGAATTTCTTTTTAGTTTCTTTACTATCCATTTGTAAGACCAAGGTTGTAATCTAAATTGTTGTTGACTATCATAGTAATGAGTTTGATTAGGTATAAAATCAAATACATTTTTATAATTAATCTTACTAGCTTCTTCTTTAGACAACAAAGACTGTAGCCATTCAACAAGTATGTGCCTTGCTTTTCTTCTTATAGGTTTCATTTTTTTACTATTCATTTTCTTTCTTTCCATGACAAACTTCATATGAAGCATTACAATTTTTACAACTGTAATTACTTACAAATAAATATTCATCATTGTCATATACATCTTCAGCATCAAAATCATTACCCCAAAGTACATCACCATTACAAATAAAACACTTCACTATTTTACCTCTATAAAATTAGTTTCTCTATCAAAGTATTTATACTCAACAGTTATAGGTTTAAACTCTTCTAAACAATCTATAACATCTGCTTTCTTAAATTCTTTACATGAATAAACATCTAATTGAATTAACGCAGGATTCTGTTCATCCCAAGTATGAATACTAATATGTGATGTATCTATAATAGCAACACCACTTAATCCTTTGTTTCCTTTCTTAGAAACTTGTGAAGAATAAGGACCTGCAAGTATATTCATATCAATTGTTTTAATTAATTTTCTCATCCAAGAAATAGTTTCTTCTTCATTCTTAGGTGGGTTTTGTACCTCTGCTCTAATTAGTAGGTGCTTGTGTTTCAGTTCTTTTTCCATAGTTTTTTAATTGTTCCTTATATTGATTTGTAATTTCATCTACATTAGGTTCTTTAACAACCTCAGCTAACATAACATTCTTATTAGAATATTTAAATACTCTTAAACCTTTACCACCATTAGCATCAGAATGACATTCCCATTTGTGTGGACAAAACATACAACCAGTAGCTAAAGTTTTGTTACCATTCTTTTCTGTTTTATATTCATAACATTTTTCTGGAGGAGTGTCTTGTTCTAAAGCAGTATTTAAATTTTTAATTAAAGATTTAACATTTGGTTTAGCCATATCATCTGGTTTGTAAAAACAAATATCACCAGAAGATTTATCAACAACAAGAAAGCCACCTGCTTTTGTATCACAACCTTCTTCATATGCTGCTAATTGGGCATGATAACCAAAAGGGTCATCACCAACTATCTCACCTGATTGAAACTTTTTAAAACTAAAAGGTGATGCTGATTTAACATCACAAACTTCACCATCAATGATACTGTCTATGTGTCCTGATACTCCTGACACTTCAACTTTTCTTTGTTGGTCTTTGATAGTATGTCCTGCTAACTCTGCTAAATATAAAACTAAATGTTCAATGATATGACCATATAAAAATTTTAAATTTAATCCTGTATCTTCATTCTTTCTATCTTTAGGACTATGTTTATCATACCATAGTTGTCTTGCAGGTTTACCAATAGAAGACATTCTAAGTTTACCTTCATACTTTTCTGCTTTTACTTGAGAAGTATTCCAAGCTAGAACAGCTTCTTTAATATTATTAAGAAAAACATTTAAGTTTTCCTCTGTCATGTTGGCAGGTTTACCAGTAGATATATCAGAAATCAATTGCTTGATGTCTGTTGCTATAGTACTAATGTGTTTCTGACCAGTTGTTTCCGATTTTATATTCGCCATTTAGTGGACACCTTACATTTAATTGTTTACCTGCATCTATAATTGATTGTACTGCTAGTCTTCCAAACTCTTCGGCTCTACTTTGTTCAACCTCGTATTGAAATTCATCGTGTACATTTACAACTGGAAATGCTTTGATTTGTTTATTTATAACATATTGTTCTAGTATTGTCAACGCATACTTCATAACAATAGCACCTGCTCCTTGCAACAAAGTATTCAATGCTGCATGAGGATGTCTTATAATTATTTTTCTTTGGTCGAGTCCTCTGACCCATCTTCGTTGAGCCACTCGTTCCACTTTTTCTCGTAAGCTTCTAAGACTTGGTGTTGCTCTAAGAAATTTTTCTTTAGTTCTTTCGCCATCTCTTTCCGAACCTCCAATGATACTTCCGATTTTTTTTGAACCTGCTCCATAGATAAATGCGTAGATAAAAGTCTTCGCCTTATCTCTTGATTCCAAACCAGCAGCATTTTGATTTGCTGTGTGTATATCTCCATTAACGACTTCATATATATAATCCTTATCATTCATGTAGTGTGCTAACATCCTTAACTCAAGACCAGATGCATCCACTCCTACTAGTTTATAACCTTTGTTTACTGTCCATAATGCCCTACATTCTTTACCATATGGAGAGTACACAGCAGGAATCTGAGCCATGTTGGGCGACTGGTGACTCATTCTTCCTGTTATAGTGCCATTAGTAATGACTTTGCCATGTACTCTACCATCTTCCTTAATAGCTTCTATCCAAGAATTTACTTGAGCAATTCTTTTCTGTAGCATTAAGTATCTGTTTATTAATTTAGCTTCAGGAATATTATGTATCTCAGATAATACTTTCTCATCAACAATGATATGTCCTTTATCAGTTTTCTTTTTTGGTTTCCATCCAAGCATAACTAATCGTTCAGCAATCTGTTGCCTTGAACCTAAATTAAATTCTTTGTATTTAACTTTAGTGAAAGGTACACCCTTCACATAACCTCTTGCTTTGTTATTAGACTTAGGTATAAACTCTTCTTCTATTTTTAATGGAGGAAAAGTTTCTCTAACTTTAGAAGTTAAGTTGTTCATATCTTCTTGAAACTTAGATTGTAATTCATATGCTTCAACAACATTAATTTTAAATCCTCTCTCATGTTGTTTCTGAATTATTTGTGCAACCTTATGTTCCAATTCAATTGATATACCAAAGTCTTTTGTTTTGTTAATTAAAAATTTATAAAGTCTTTCAGTTAGTTCAACATCATTCCTACAATAAGTTAACATATCTTCAGAGAAGAAATCAAACTGTTCAAAATGTATTTTGTTTTGACCTAACTTAGTACCCCAATTTTTTAATGAGTGTCCACCTTCTATCATAGGATTTAATAATCTAGATAAAACTAAAGTATCAGTTACTTTACAATTAGCAAATACATCATAACCAAAAATAGTATTGACTACTGGTATATCAAATCCAATTATATTATGACCTATAACTTCTTCAGTTTGTTTTATTAATTCAGCAAACCTATGTAACCTATCTTCTTTAAACTGATAATAAGTATCGCCATGTTTACAAACAATACACCATATCTTATCAGCAGTCATGGTTGTTTCTATATCAAATACAACTTTATTAAAAGTCATCAGACTTTACCTCATTAAGTCTACCAGTATCTATATCATATTTTAAATCACAACAAGGACCTGTAATACCAGAGAATCTATTCTTTAATACTCTTATCCTAGTGGTGTTCCTAATATCAGGGTCATCGTTCTGTGCGTCTCTCTCAAGCCCAATAACCATGTCACTTAGCTGACCTATACTAGCCGAACCTCTAAGCTGTGATAAAGAAGTTGATGCTCCCTCTTCATGACCCTTACCTTCAGGTCTTCTAAGGTGTGATACAACTATCATAGATACCCCTGTCTCTTGAACAAGAGTTCTAAGTCTAGTCATAATTTCATCTAATGCTCTTCTCTCATCACCATGTTGTTGGTCAGATACAATAATACTTATATGGTCAATCACTATGTATTTACAGTCTTGACCTTTAGCTAAGAACCTAACTCTTGAAACAATATTATCAATAGAGTTAGAACCAAAATGGTCAAACATAAATACTCTACCAGTACCTACTGTTGCTTTAAAATAAGTTGTCATTTCTTCTTTACTTACATGAACATCTGGTAAATGTAATCTTTGATTAGCTTCAACACTCATCAAACCTTTTGAAGTTATGACTGGTGTTTCTTCTAACATTAACAAACCAATATTATCTTCAGTTGATTTTATAATGTGATGTACTACCTCTCTCATTACTTGTGTCTTACCTAGTCCAGACCCTGCTGTAAATGTAACTAACTCTGAAGGTCTTAGACCATATGTAATTTTATTTAATCCTTCAAAAGGATATTGAACAAATGATTTTGTTACTGGTTTAAGTACATCATCTAATAATGTACTAGCATTTATAATTCCATCAGGTGCAAACTTCTTAGCATCCCAAAATGTTTTATTATATATTTGTATTTTGTTTTGAGTTAAACAATCTGAAGCATCTTTTAATCCTTCAGGTAAATGCATTATCTTACATTTTCCTGGAGAGAATAACTCTGCAACTTTCATTGCACCTTCTCTACCTTGTGGGTCATTATCAAAATTTATAATAACATTATCAAAATTATTTTCTAACCACTCTAAACTATTTTTAATATCTTTAACTGCTGAAGATATTCCATTCTTAATACTTACAACTGGAGTGTGGTATGTTCCTTTCAACATCATCTGATAAGATGATAGAGCATCCAACTCTCCCTCTGTAATTATACAATATTTATTTTTAGAAAAAAGATGTTGACCAAACAAGCCAGAATCTTTTGTATTACCTTGTATACTAAATTCTTTTAGCTTAGTATACCTAGTCTTAGTTGCAATCTTTGCACCTTGAGTATCATGATAAGGATAATAATGACTAATGATATTACCCATGTTATCCATCTTAACTGTAACACCAAACTTTTTACAGGTGTCCTCAGAAATATTTCTATCTATAATTTCTGCATAGTTAGAATCTTTCATGAAGTCTTTTACTTCATATTCGTTTTTACTTTGTGTTGTTGTTGGTTGTAATTCCATATCGTATTCCTTTATAAATTCTTGACATGAAAAACAATAAGCTGAATTGTCTGCGTTAACAGATACTGCATCACTACTTGAACATAGTGGACAGGGTAGGTGATATTTTATAAAACCTTTTTTATTTATTTCTTCCATTGTCGCCCTTAGTTAATTTTAATTAAGTCCAAAAAAAAGGAGTGGCAATTTCTCGCCACCCCCTCGGAGTAAGAAAAAATGAAAAACACATTTCATTTCTACAGTTGGATAGTACTAAAAATCATCCTTGATGTCAACACCACCTGAAGAATTTTCAACATCAAAATCTTCTTTAGGTGTATACTCGATTAAGTCAATGACTTGTACAGCTTGTAAGTCTAAACCCTTTCCCTTCTTACCTTTGAAGTTCCATTCGTATGGTTTGTACATTACTTTAACTTTACTTCCATTACCTACTATTTTATCTAGTGGATTCTTAGAAGCATCTACTAATTGTGGTTGAGTATTCTTATCACCATTAGCCTTCTGTACTTTTCTTTTGAATCTTACTATATTAGGAATAGTCTTTTCATCTACAGTAGTTTCACTAAGTGCTATACCTTGTTCTTTAAGTTCATTAGCTGACTTGTCGTCTACTGCTAAATCAATTCTCCACATAGGTTCAAACTTTTCGTTTGGTCGTGTCAGAGAAGCCCAGTAAGCTGTGCCTTCAATTATTGCCATATGTATTTCCTTTGTTATAATTGTTAATTGTTATTGTTTTACTATCAAATTTAATCATCGTTGTCAACACTTGGTTCATCTTTTTTTTCAAGCATTTCCTCTATTTTTTTATCAATGTTTAATTTAATAGTTTGTTTCTTGTTCAGCTTTTCCTGAAGTTCACCTATCTTAGAACCCATAGATTGAATATCAGAATTAGCCTGTTCTAATTGTATTAGAATCTTTTTAATCTTGCTATCTTTTTGAATAATAATATCATTCAATTCCTGTTTCTCTTTTGTTAAATCAGATATTGTAGATTTATATTCTGTAAGTAAAGCTTTCTCAGTCATATTTATATTGAGTAACACCCTTCATTAAATAATTCTACTATTGGAATTACTACACATTTAGATGCTCTATAATCTCCTATGTTTTTAGTGTGTGTCTTTTTATATTTCTTAACTATCTTCTTTAGTCTTGATACTCTAAACACTAGCATACAATGTTCTTTACCACTAAGTTCTAGTATATGAAACCACCATTTAGATTCTGTCTTATCAATACCAGATGGTTTATTTCTATACTCATACTCAATAGCAATATTACCTGTCTTTCTCCACCAACTTCTTTCAGTTTTAATTTCTACTTTACTTCCTTTAAGTAAGTCAGCTACTCTTTTCTCTCTTATTTGTCCATACTCTAAGTCTAAATCAAACTTAGTATTTTTTCCTGTTGTCATTTTAGTATTGTTCCTGTTGATGAAAGGTACAAATATAATGAGTTAAAAACTTATGAATATTTTTATGCTTAAATAGTTTCTTAGCATTAGCTTCATGTAATTGCTTAAACTTTTTTATTATAAATGTAGGTTCTAAATTTGCGTAATCGCATATCTCACAGAAGTGTGAGTCTTTTTTTGAAAACCAAGCCCTAGCTTCTTGTATTATTTCTTTTCTTCTATTACCCCATGCATGAATATCAATATCCAATGCATCCATAATTGCTCTGACAATAACACTTCGATATAATAATACCTCAGATGTAATTGCTCTACCTTCGCCTTGACTTAGATTGTGTGCTGTGTTATTGTTCAATATCATATTTCATTTTATCAAACACCTTTTGTAACAAAGACTTTTTATTCTGCTTTATAATCTTCGAATGAAACTTTCTTGTTAGTAGATTTTTCGCTATCGGATTTCTTGATTTTATTTTTAAATGTTTCTTCATCAATTTCTTCTACTGTATGTCTACTATGTTTCACTTCTTTACTAATTATATTTGAATATGGACTCCAATTTATTTTCTCTTTAACTTGTTCTAATGTAGTACCTGAATTATAATAGTCTTCAACGCATACATCTACATTGACCCATGTTTTTTTTAAAAAGAATTTATTACTCATATTGAATGTCCTGTCTGTAAGTTATGTTGGATAAAAAGATTTTGTCTTTGTTTTAAAGACAGTATCTCTATTATACATTATAACTTTTGTCTTAACAACCTCTCTAAAAAATAAATATTATCTAATAATATCAATGGTTTAAAAAGGTTCAGGGTGTTGCCTTTCTATTGTAAGTTGTATTTAGTTTAGTCTTGTCTTTTCTTAAAAGTTATTTCAACATGACAATCTTTATCTCCATAATCACCATGCCATGTTTCTTCTAACTGTTCAAGAAGTCGTATTAATTCTTTACCTCTAATACATTCCTCTGATGTTAGCATATGTCTTATTGTTTCTGTTTTACTTTCTTTTCCATTTTTCCATTCTGTTCCATATGAAAAAATTTTATAACTATCTATGTGCATTAACTTATCTCCTTTTTTATTTCATAATGTTTTATTATTTTATTTAACTTATCTTTTTTTATAATACTATAAGGTAATATAATTTTAGCAAACTCTAAAGCTTTTTTATGTGATACTTTCCATCGCCATTGAGGTTTAGTACCTAACCATTTTTCATGTGCTTCTCTATAAAAAATATTACCAAACCCAACAGTATCTTTAATCCAATTAATAACTTCTTCATTGGTCATAGAAATTTCACAAGTATGAACAGTATAAACCTTATTAGATTTTTTCTTTAAAGATTGATAAATAGAAACACAACCATCAGCATCAAACAGACCTGCTAAAAAAGCATCCTTTTCTATTTGATATAAATCGGATGATGTCATGCGACCTCCTTTAAAATTGTTATTGCTCTTGCGTGTGCAGGATACCTTTTAATATATCCTTTCCATTCTATGTAACCAAGCATTTGATAAACACCACTCTTTGATTTGATACTCATGTACTCTCTTATCTCATCAAACTTAGGCATTATCTCATGCTTCTTTTTATAAGCTACTAAATATTTAAATAACTTTAATTGTCTTGGTGTTAACATTTCTTTCTCCAACC
>Ga0222716_10001433_pt1 | contig 19923 bp, 27 predicted proteins | sample C33_13DmetaG_FD_165044 | JGI IMG/M metagenome (GOLD analysis project Ga0222716, IMG submission 165044) | Estuarine water microbial communities from San Francisco Bay, California, United States - C33_13D | ecosystem: Environmental > Aquatic > Marine > Unclassified | place: USA: California... | reverse complement strand
GTTGCCCTGTAGTAGAAAAAATTGACGAAGATACTTATAAGGTAACTGATGATGATGGTAATTCTATTATGGTAAAGAAAGAAGAACTTTCATTAATGGGTGATGCTGTACAAACTATTAATGAGGATCAGCAACTACTAAACGGGTAATGGCTGACGTAGAAAATAAAAATTCTGAAAACGTAGAAGGTAAATTTTACGTTGATGAAGATTGTATAGATTGTGACCTTTGTCGTGAGCATGCACCAGATAACTTTCAAAGAGATGATGATGAAGGTTACTCATATGTTTATAAGCAACCAGAAAACGAAGAGGAGCATGCTCTTTGTCAGGATGCATTAGAAGGTTGCCCTGTCGAAGCAATAGGTGATAATGGATAAACTAGTCTTATTCACTTTCGCATCTTATGGATTGTGTCATATTCTTATGTATGGCACAATCCTCAACACTCCACGTAAGTGGTTAGTAGATCGTTATAGCATAATTAATGAACTACTATCATGCGCGTTATGTACAGGCTTTTGGTGTGGCCTTCTAATAAAGCAAAGTATACTATTTGGATTATATAGCGCAGCGACATGCTATATTATAAACTTACTTACTGATATTCTTACTAATAAAGCCTACGAAGACTCTTGAAGATCTTCAATGTAAGCTTTAAGCTCACCTAACATATGAACAGCATACATCATTTCATCTTCATACGCTGTTTTCATTAGGTTTTCGATTTTATTTACTACTGGATTACTCTCTTCATCACTATTAAGTGGCACTCTGCCCATTGCATAGGTATTAGAAGCTCCACCTCCGGGATAAGCAGTAGGTATAGCGCCTTTACTATATGACGGTCCACCTCCCTCTCTAGCTCCGAATCTAGCATTCGGGCTATCATATGTCTGGTTATATGGTGAAGGAGTAAACTCTGTACTATAGACCGTGCCTTCGTAAATCTCTCTCAACTTATTATATTCATCCATAACTACATATATTTAATTGAATAATTCAAAAATCAGTATATAATATACAAAATGAAGGAAACAATTATTAATTACGATGTAATAAATTTTCTTACTAAGACGCTCGCATTAAGATTTAAGCTAAATAGTAGAAACTTTACTCATGTTATAGGCATCGCGCGCGGAGGTTTAGTACCTGCTACTATAATGAGTCATATGTTTGATGCTGATCTACTTACATATAATGTAAAATCATATAAAGGTAAACGTCAGGGTGAGTTTAAGATCATTCAAGATATCGATCTTGACGCTTTACCTGAAAATAGTGAGATTTTAGTTATAGACGATATATGTGATTCAGGTAAAACCTTTACTAAAGTAAAAGAGTTAATAGGTACTAAGTTTAAGTTTGTTAGATATGCCGCACTCTTTACTAAAAAAGGTAGTAAGAGTGTGATAGATCATTATGGTGTAGAAGTTAAGGATGATAACTGGTTAGTATTTCCCTGGGAAGATTAATATATGTCTAGAAAAATTAAATGTTTAGTTACCGGTAATCAGTATACATTCGGTAAAGACTATTTTGAAACTAAAGTAACAGAGTATGGAGATGAAGATTCTCTTAAGAAATACTTCATAACTAAGAAAGCAAAGACGTACTTAAATAAGGGATACTCCGTACAAGAAATAAGAAATATTTTAAATGTTGAAGAAGTTGACTTACCTGGTGATGATTCGCAAGCTATTAAAGAACTTATTGACTTTCATCGTGTTAGAGGCTCGAGTAAAAATAAAAGAATTTCAAATACAATGAACTTTGCTACACATAAATCCAATCCTAAAGTGCTTGAGTTTATAAATAATATTAGGAATTATGAATAAAAGAATCTTTACCGCTCAATTAGGCTCTGGTAATACTATTAAAGTATTTGATGCAGAGACAGGACAACTACAAAGAATTATATCTACAGGCGGTAATGTTATATCTTCACCAGTTGTAGTAGGTGATACTATAACCGTTACAGTATTGGAGGGTGGAGTAAATGTTATGAAAATATTTACATTACCAAATGGTGGATTGAAGTCTGTAACAGCCATATAATAATATAATATAATGGAAACAAATATTTTCACGGAACAGCTATCTCGTAAGCCAAACCGTTACCCATGGACAGAGCAGTTCATAGAGTCTATGCATAATGGGTTCTGGACGGATAAAGAGTTCTCTTTTACGTCTGATGTACAGCAATTTAAGACAGAGCTTAATGATCAAGAGAGAGAAATTATTGTAAGAGTATTATCTGCTATCGGTCAAATTGAGGTAGCTGTTAAAACATTCTGGGCTAAACTAGGAGAGAATCTTCCCCATCCTGCGCTTCAAGACCTAGGCTATGTAATGGCTAATACTGAAGTGATTCATAATAATGCATATGAAAGACTTCTTACAGTCCTCGATATGGAAGATGTGTTTGAAGAAAATTTAAAGCTCGACTTTATTCAGGGTCGTGTTAACTATCTCCGTAAGTATACTCATAAGTTCTATAGTAGCTCAAAGAAGCAGTACTTGTACGCGCTTACACTTTTTACCTTGTTTGTAGAAAATGTATCTTTATTCTCACAGTTCTATGTTATTAACTGGTTCGCTAGATATAAGAATGTTCTTAAAGATACTGATCAACAAGTAAAGTATACTCGTAATGAAGAAAATATTCACGGGTTAGTTGGTACAAAAATTATTAATACTATACGCGAAGAACTTCCGGAATTATTCGATAAAGAACTAGAAGAGCGTATTAGAGGTGAAGCTGTTGAAGCATATAACTCTGAAGCTAAGATTGTTGACTGGATGGTAAATGGTATTAACGAGCCAGGTTTAGATGCACAAACAATTAAAGAGTTTATTAAGAATCGTATTAATTCTTCTTTAGAACAAATAGGATTTAAACCTGTGTTTGAAGTTGATAATAACTTATTAGAGGCTACAATGTGGTTCGAAGAAGAGCTACTCGGTAACAATATGACTGACTTCTTTCACTCTAGACCTGTAGAGTACTCTAAGAAGAGTCAGTCATTTGATGAAGATGATCTCTTCTAGTAGACTTTATTAACATGAGTGATATTTACTGGCTTAACGAAAACTCGCGTAAGTTTCTCGAAAGAGGTTACTTACTTCCTGGTGAGACGCCTGAAGATCGTATTAAAGATATAGCGCATCAAGCGCAAGAGTATCTTGGTATCGAAGGATGGGCTGACAAATTCATCGATTATATGCATAGAGGGTTCTACTCTCTATCATCTCCTATATGGTCAAACTTTGGACGAGATAGAGGGCTTCCTATATCTTGCTTCGGATCTTATATTCCAGATGATATGGAAAAGATCTTAGGTAAGATTGCTGAGGTTGGTACTATGTCTAAGGTAGGTGGAGGTACTTCTGCATACTTTGGTGATGTTCGATGCAGAGGTGCAGAGATCTCAACTGGCGGTACATCTACCGGTGTACATCATCAGTTGACTGTCTTTGATGCTTTAACTAATTATATTTCACAGAGTAATGTAAGAAGAGGCTCATTTGCAGCCTACTTACCAATTGATCACGGAGACATAGAAGAGTTTTTAGGTATTAGAGGTGAAGGTAATTCTATTCAAGATCTGTCTATTGGTGTAACCGTTAGTGATGAGTGGATGGAAGATATGGTTGCAGGAGATAAGCAGAAACGTGGTATATGGGGTAAAGTAATTAAGAAGAGATACGAATCTGGCTACCCTTATATATTCTTCTCTGATAATGCGAACAATAATGCCCCGCAAGTATATAAAGATAAAGATAAGCGTATCAATGCTTCTAATCTCTGTACAGAAATTTTTCTGTCTACAGAAGAAGATGAATCGTTTGTTTGTGATTTATCATCTTTGAATCTCGCTAAGTGGGCAGAGATTATTGAAACAGATGCTATTGAAACATTAACTTATTTTCTAGATGCTGTTATGACTGAGTTTATTAACAAAACTAGAGGTATTAAGAATATGGAAGCTCCTCATAAGTTTGCTGTCACACAACGTGCTATAGGTATAGGAGTACTAGGTTGGCATTCTTACTTACAGCAAGAGAGCATTGCCTTTGAATCTATGGAAGCAAAACTTCAAAACTCAGTTATCTTTAAGACCATAGAAGAGCGTACTATAAATGCATCTCGCGAGATGGCTCAAGAGTATGGTATACCTTCTTTAATGGAAGGTTACGGCTTACGTAATAGTTGCTTAGTAGCTATAGCACCAACGACTAGTAGTTCCTTTATACTCGGACAAGTCAGCCCATCGATAGAACCTCTTAATAGTAATTATTTTACAAAGGATTTGGCTAAGGGTAAGTTTACATATAAGAATCCAGAACTTACTAAAGTTTTAGAATCCTATGATAAGAATGATACTCTTACATGGAGAAGTATATTAGAAAAGGGTGGTTCAGTACAACACTTAAAGTTCCTTACAGATCATGAAAAGGAAGTATTTAAGAATTTTGGTGAGATATCTCAAAAGGAAATCCTCATTCAAGCCGCGCAGCGTCAAAAATATATTGATCAAGGTCAATCAATTAATATGATGGTACCACCGAACACAAAGCCTAAAGAAGTAAATGAATTACTTGTATGGGCTTGGCAGAATGGTATTAAGTCGCTGTATTATCAACGAAGCGCCAACCCTGCACAAGAATTATCTCGTTCATTAAATGAGTGCGCAGCGTGTGAAAGTTAAATTTATGAAATGGAAATATAACGCAGTCGCGGAGACTGAAGAGCAGGAAGAGCCTATGAGCCAGCCTTTAATTATTAATACTACTGCTGCATCAAGCGGTGGTGGTGTTACTAGAGTGGTAGAGAATAATGTTTATTTTTACGGAGATATTACAGAATCAAACGCTTTAGAGTTAAATACGGTGCTTTATGAATTAGATCGTAAACTAGCCGTTACAGGATTATTCATTGAATCTAAACCGGTCATTAAGCTTCATATTAATTCTTATGGAGGGTCTTTATTCGCAGGTCTAGCAACAGTAGATGTAATAAGAAATCTTAAGAGTGAAGTACACTCATATATCGAAGGAGCTGCAGCTTCAGCTGCTACTATTATATCTGTTGCTTGTGCAAAGAGATATATCGGTAAGTATTCAAAGATGTTAATTCACCAGCTCTCCGCTGGAGCTTATGGTAGATATACAGAGCTAGAAGATGATATGGAAAATAATAAGCATTTAATGGAAACTATTAAGGCTATATACAAAGAATATACCAAAGTACCCATGAAGAAGCTTAATGAAATTCTTAAACATGATCTTTGGTTTGATTCTAATAAATGTTTATTATTAGGCTTAGTTGATGAAATAATTTAAGCCACCTTAGCTCAGTTGGTAGAGCTACTGATTTGTAATCAGTAGGTCGACGGTTCGAGTCCGTCAGGTGGCTCCAGCTTCAAGACCTCTACATATGTAGAGGTCTTTTTTGTTAATTTGGTGGGGTGGTTTGTTCACCCTCTTTTATAGTAGTATGTTTATGATTTAATAAAGAAACACTACGACCACCAAAGCCTGCTGTTATATCCCTACCAGCTGTTATTTCACCAGTAACGTGTAAATTACCATCAATATGCAAGTCTCCTTCTATAAACGTTTGGGGCGATTTTATACTATATTGACTAGTCGCGTTAGTTTTAATTATAGGTGCTGATGTAGTTACAATATCACCACTACCTATAAATACATCATAATCAACTTTTATCCTGACTGTACCAGCATTATTGGTAGTACCCCCACCAATATCAACTTCTGCACCCCCTAGAAGTAATTTACCTGAAGTAGTTAATTTAGCATTACCTGATGTATTTAAATCTACTCCACCGGAACCTCCTTCTAGCATAAGTTTGCCGTTTGCCTTTACGTGAACATCACCGAACGGTATAGCTGAAGAAGTGTCCTTTTCTTCAAATACCGGTACAGCAATCTTGTTTAATACATGTGTCTTATCACTATTAATAGTATACTCACCATCAACTGGTCTACCCTTTTTAATAATAATACCAGAATCATAATTTACTGGTGTAGTTCCCGCTATTAAAGTAATCTGTTTTGCGGATACAAGCTTAATATTACCACCCTTACCCATCTGAGCTTCTATTTCTGTTAGTTCGGGTGTAACTTCTTCGATAAGTTTTTGTACATCTAGATCAGATTTTTTCCAATTACCACCGGAAGCAGCTCCAGACCCATCTGAATTTGGAGAGCCATTTCCCTCAAAAATCGCATTAGTATTATTACCAATTGCTGGGTATTGCATCTCCGGAGCCGTCTTAGCTACTGCTACCGGTAAAAATGTATCAAGCCATTGTTTATTAAGTCCATTTGTAAATTGTTTTACATTACCTGTAATAATAGTAACATCACCACCAGCGCGCTTCTCCATATCTTGATAAGACCGCTCATAACTAGAACTTTCAGTAGTATCAAATTTATCACCTTTAGTTAAAGATTGGCAGTTGCTCGGTGCAAATGTACTAACAACTTTACTATTAATATATATATTACCTCCATCTTTACCAGAAAGTTGTACACGCTGATTGCCGGTAGTATTAGTAAATATTAAAGAACCAGCATTTTGATTTATAACTAATTCATTCCTATTAATATCCTTTTCAATAGGGTTATTTATTGTAATTTGCTTCATCTTAAATTATATTATTTGCTAACGGGTAATTCGGATAAACATCTTCAACATCTATACCACTTATTGATTTTACACTTCTCTCTCCATGCAAAATGCCTAGCACAACCGGTAATCCTCTTGCACCGTTTATAAACGAAACAAGCACTATATCCCCTACATTTGGCATAGCAAATAGACCTTTAGGACTATTTGTTCTATTATCTGGTGTATAACTACAACCGTTAGGGTTAACCCCTGCCGTACTAGGATCATCACCTGCAAATCCATCACAAATAGTAATATTCGTATAGTTATCTGCAGGCGCAGTATCATCTAAATTAGTTGGAAAATCCGTATCACTAACAATAGCGAGATCTTTACTAGCGTTATACCGCGCCAACGACCCACCTCCCCCTGTTACAGGAGATAGCACATAGGCCCATATTTCATATTTATCTACTAGCTCTTTTGTTTTAGGTGAAACGGTTTTATCTATATTTTGTCCAAACGGAAATCCATATTCATCCCCGTCTGCTGAAGTTGTTGATATACCATTAATAAGAACCTTTACTTGCCCTTTTGGTTGTTTATTTTCAACATCTGAGATGTCACTATTATTTAAAACTGTACCTATATATAAACTGTTTAAATTCATATTAATTTAGATGCTTGAATTACACTGGCAGCTTTATTAAGCTGCTTACTACCTTTATCCATAAAACCTTTTACTACACCTGCTGGTTCTGATATTTTACCAGCTATTTCAGAGACCTTACTATCTATTGAACTTAGACCTGAGCTAATATCTTTAATACCCTTTAAACTTAAATTGTTGATAGATTCGCTTATAATACAATTTGCTAAAGAAGCTGCAGCAAACTGACAATTTTCTTTTGAATCTATAAAATCTTTTACATCTTGTATTTGCGCTTTTATATCATCGTAAAAATCTTTAGCGATATCAATTACACCTGCAATAGTTGCAACTATCCCTGTTACAGTAGATATAAGACCGTTAATCGCGCCTGTAATCTTATTTACTTGATCTTGAATTGCTCCTAAAGCTAAATCTGCAGCTGCAGCAATACTATCTGCTACAGCAGACGTTATACTACCAGCGATATTACCGGCTAAGTTCTTAATACCATCTATGGATAACCCAGAAATAATAGAAGGTAAACACAACACTCCCTTCGCGACAGTTGATAGCTTACCTATTTTATTACCGGCGACACCAGATACTTTGGATAAGTTATTTAAAAGCGACATATATAATATTTAATCCTTGAACTTAGAACTCAATATACTATAATAACTTTATGCTAGTAAGTCATGAATCACCTATTGCTATTTTGGAAGAATCTAAATCGTATAATGATTACGATTACGCTCTCGTACATTTGTTCGAAACCCAGCCTGATTATCTTAACTTTTTTAAACGGTCGCTTGCTGCCGGTCGTGAGGTGCTTCTTGATAATTCAATCTTCGAACTCGGTAAAGCATTTGATCCGGCAAAATATATTAATTATGCATCAGATCTCGATCCTACTTTTCTTATTGTACCTGATGTATTGGAAGATGCGAAGGCAACGATGTCATCTTGGAATACGTTTCATTTAAATTATAAGTTAAGTGATTATACTAACGCAAGTACTATTGGTGTAGTTCAAGGTGAAACATATCAAGATATCGTTGATTGTTATAAGTTTATGTCTGATAATGCGGATTATATTGCTATTTCTTTTGACTACTCATGGTACAATAAAATAGCATATTCTCAACGTCCAGGTAGATTAGGACATCTCGATAGGTATTGCTCCGGTCGATCTCATCTCATTAACCGTTTAGTAGATGATGGGGTGTGGGATAATACAAAACCTCATCACCTTTTAGGTGCTTCACTAGCACGTGAGTTTAAAGCTTATATACCTATAGCCAATGAGCTTAATATACGTTCTCTTGATACCTCTAATCCTGTTGTAGCAGGGTTACTTGGATTTAGATATATGGCAAGGGAAGGTCTAAATCATAAACCTTCTCAGCTATTAGCTGATTCTATTGCGTCAGATGTGAATGAGGATCAAATGGAAGATATTATTTTTAATACGTCAGAGTTCAAAAAAATTATTGGTAGATATAAATAATATTAATGAAAGAAAATGGTATAGTATATAGCCAAGATAGTGATTTCTTTCCATTAATAACTAAACGTATTAAACGTTTTTTACTTTATACTATGTTTTGGGTATTTGGAGCTTCCTTCGTGATAGCTATACCATTCTTTATTTTGATGTTGATCGGTAAATAGCATCCCAGTCATCTGTATTTGTATTTTTAAGCTCTTCTATTCTAGATATCATCATATCATAGTACCCAACAAGCTCTGATATACCACGCTTGTTAAATTTAGCATGCTGTATAGCTTCATCCCATTCTTTGTTTATATAAGAATCTAAGAACGCTAAATGGTTTTGGTAGTTTTTTGCGCTATCTAACACTGTGTATATTCTAACACCTTCTGATTTACCTTTAACTGCAATCTTATCTAGCTCGTAAAAGTTAAACTGATCCTCTAAACCTTTTTTAGTTTTCTCACCTACAAGTAACCCCACTTTATAGTTTTTAGTTTGACTCTCTAATCTAGCGGATAAATTAACAGCATCACCTAGACATGTATAATCAAATCGTTGATTTGAACCCATATTACCAACAACAACATCTCCTGTGTTAATACCTATCCCCATTTTAAGTTCAATATTTTTTTCTAGCAATTCTAGATTTAATTTATCTAAAAGAACAAACATTTGTAGAGCACACTTTATTGTGTTTAATTTATGATCCGGATCTTCTATTGGAGCATTCCAGAATGCCATTAAAGCATCTCCTATAAACTTATCAACAGTACCATTATTTTCTATAACACAACCAGTCATAGGGGTAAGGTATTTGTTTATAAGATCAGTTAGCTCTTGAGGATTAGATTTAAACTTTTCACTTAAGGTCGTAAAATCTCTAAGGTCACTGAATAAAATAGATAGCTCTCTTGTATCTCCGCCAAGTTGTAATTTATTAGGATTCTTTTGTAACAGTTTGACTATAGATGGGGCTAAGTAATGCTCGAACTGATTTTTAATAAGTTTTTTTGTTTTATTTTCTTGTACAAATCTAACAAATGTCGCTGCTGACCAAGTAGTAAATATGGTAAACAACGGCCAAGTAAAATCATATAACATACCATCTTTAAACATTTGACCTCCAGCATAAGGTAGCAGCATAATACTTATAATACAAAAAGCCAAACTAGCAAGATAAGGTAACCATAAAGCCCCTATAATAATAATTGAACATACACAAGCAGTAATAATTAATTCATGCATAAAAAACTCTGTCTTACGTTCTAGTCTATTCTCATCTATAAGCATTTGTAAATTAGTAGCATGTACTATATGTGCATAATCAGCTCCTAAATTAGTTGGTACTATATTTGTAAGACCTTCTGCCGTTGGTGATATAATAACTATTTTATCTTGAATAGAACTCCAATCTTTACTGTCAAATGATATTGTAGGGAATTTGTATTTATAATTTAACCATACCCTAGCGTTAGAATCAGTCTCTACAGGATCAAATCCAAACACTCTAACAGACTTTACACCTACCTCATCAGCTTTTATTTGATAAGAATCTTTACCTCCAAAAAGTCTCAACGCTTCTAAAGATAAAGTACTATAGTAATTATCTTGAACTTGTACTATAAGTGGCATGCGTCTTACTACACCATCTAACTCCGGTGTAGTTGTCATCATACCGACACCTGCAGCTACTTTACCTAACTCTTTAACTGGTCCAATTGCTTCTGGGTAATCGTATATAAAGTCTTTAGGGTCTTCCCCTATAACTACAACACCTCTTGGTACAGGCTCTCCCTTACCCTTGACCGAAGCTGATTGTCCCATTATAACTGGTACCTGACTCATCACTTCGGCTAGATAATCATCATGACCCATTCTATCTTTTTCAGCAAATAGTATAGGCAATATAACTAATGCAGCTCCATTATCATAAGCTTTAACTATACTATTAGCTATAATATCTCTAGGCCATGGCCACTGACCGTTTGTCTCTAAACTAGCTTCATCGATTTCTATGATTGCTATTTCTTCAGCTTCTACTTTCTCTTGGTTTCTTTGATAATAATCAAACGATTTTAATCTTGCAGTTTCTACAAAGAAGGGATCTACTACTCTTACACCTATTAAAAGTGTAGTTATTAACAGACATATAAAGTAATTTTTTTTGTTAAAGCTCATTGTTCGATATTGAATATAACACCACTACCGTTATTAAGAGAGAATGTTTGAAATATTCCATTGTTGAGGTAATTAATAGTTGCGTCTGAAGTAGCATCTATATTTAGCGAAGTGACGTTACCTTGCTCAGTCGTTTTCCTAAAAAGTACCTTACTCATATCATATGGATTGGTTTTAAATAACTCCACAACATCTATAGTAGCTTTTGATTTTGTTTCATTACCTTCACCTTTTCTATCCGCCTTCTCATTATTGTTATTGTTATTATCTCTTGGATCATCTTTAACTTTTGGCTTATCATCTTGAGGAGCCTGTCTCGCTTCTTTTTTCGGTGGTGATGGTGGTTTAAGGTTATTTTCTACTCTTGTTACTTCAAATGCTTGATTCAATACAACTACACCGCTTGAGTTAGATACTGCTATAGATCCAGTATAAACATTACCATTTGCATCCATAGATGGTAATAATTGAAATGTAGTCTTACCAGTCGGTTCAACCGTCATTGTAAAGTCTGTACCTCTAACAGAAACACTAGCAGTTGGAGAAGTTATTTTTACATTTTTTCTATTGTTTTTAGCAATTTTACCAGACGTATATCTAAGAGTGCCTAAACGACCTTTTAATGAAACTTTACCCGTCTTTTTATTACTATCATAGACATATTCATCTACTATAAGCTTAGAATACTTCGATAATGAAACCTTAGTATCATCTTCAAATAGTATATTTACTGTACCATTTAAAGTCTCTATTTCATCATACATTTTGACCGGAGTATCAACCCCGGTCAAAATCTTAATATCTTCGCGCTGTATTTGCGCTGGTTGTGATTGTTCTACAACTTTACCAGCTCCATATAAATTATGGCTGAGTAGTAACAGCAGCAGGATTGGTATATGTCGGAGAAGTACCATCTGTTTGAGTAATAGTGTAGTTGTTATCACTACCAAGAACTTGGAGATCTATTGTATGTGCTTCTGTACCAATCTGATAAATATCAACGTTATTAGAACTTCCAAAAAGCTCAACTGTTTGGGCATGTCCGATACCACCAGTCTGTCCTTGTTGATATGAATTAACTACATTAAGATCACCAATTAGAGTCCAGAGATTAGCAGCAGCGTCAGTGTCTACCATACTAAAGGTTACATCGTTAGTATTACCTTCAATAGTTACATCTATAGTAGAGTTGTTGGTTGTATTAGCTACATCAGCAGCAACATCAGCTTTAACAAGTAGTGTATTTGTATTACCGGTAATTTCGAAGGTTGTATCGTTAGAATCACCTTCAACATTTGAATCTACTTCGTTGGTATTACCAGTAATAAGAAGTTCTGTTGTTGTACTATTACCAGTCTCTTGAATTAAAATATCGTTTCCAGTACCGGTAGTAATGGAGGTAAAGGTTTTAGAATTACCTGTAAGTCCGGCTCTATCATTAACAGCGCCAAATTTGTTAGTTGACCCGTCTTGTTTAATAGTAAATGTGCCTGAACCTCCAGACTGGTCAAGATAAATTTCATTATTAGCCTTAATTGTACCGGCTGTGATTAGTAGTGATAATATAACCCTTTTCATACTAATATTTATTAAAAAAAACACTTATTTCTTAAATTTCCAGTAGCCTTTTTCCTTTCCTTTGTAAATAAGGTCTATTAAGGCTTTATCGATAGCTGATCGAACGGCTTTGGAGACTAATTCATTTTTTGCCATACCTATCTCCGCCTCCGCTGGTATAGTGTCTAAATCTACAAACCTAAACATTGTAGCATTAGTTGATGTAGATATTACTGTCTTAGTTGCAGTAGTTGTAACTAAAACTTCACCAGTTGAAGTACTAACAAAGCGTAATGATACAGTTACAGTATCTTGCCTATATTCTTCAGAAGCACCTATACCTAAGTAACTAGCTCCTACTCCACCTGATATATTATTTGTTTCATAATCCAATATACCACCAAAAGCTAATATACCTGCATAACGTAAAGGGTCTAGCGGTATAGGTTTTTCGTCGAAAGAATTACGACTCTGAGTAACAAGAGCTCTTTCTCTTAAAACTGACTCTGACTCTGCTCTTTCTAATACTTTAAACCAACCAGACTCCATTAGAGACTCCATTAACCAGGCTTCCCCTCCTTGAGTTACAACAGCGGAAAAACTCGCGACAGTATCTGAACTTTTACGCTTTCCAGTTAAATCTTTAAAGTTATTGACACCTATATAAACAATCTCACCATCAATTTTAGGTAAGTTGTTTAACTCTGATTTAAGCGGTGTCTTAGATACAGTTGGTTTAGTAAATTCAGGCTTATTAATAGTCCTGGATGTTACTAACGAGCAACTTGTAAGTAAACTAAGAACCAGCGCCTGTATTAGCAGTTTCATTGTTTTCGTTTGCAGCATCTGCATCAGGTAGTGATAGAGATCCAACTGGTATAGTTATAGTTGTAACGTCGCCATTTACATCATATACAGTCAATGTAATAGTATCTCCTAACTTACCCCATATAACAGTACTACCATCTAAAGTAAAGGTACCAGATTCTACTCCAGTTTCAGCAAATAATTGCTCTGTAACTTGTTTAGATAGTTCTGAATATATTCGAGTTTGTAAATTAGATAAAAAAGCGTTAATAGGTTTTCTATCTTCTAAAATCTGTGCTTGTAATTCTAAAGCTTTAAGTTCATCACGTATAGACTTTTTACGAGAATATCTCATATTCTCTAAATTAATCATATGTGCGCTATAACCAGCTCCGTTAAATGTGGGAGATTTAAACCTAAATTTAATCTCATCAGCTGCGGCTGAAGTTATTATGAGTGCGATAAGTAATGCCTTCATATAATTATTTATTTTTTCCACGGGTATTATTCTGATTTTTTTCCTCAGTAATAAGATTTATTTTCATTGTTAAGCGTATCATATCATTATCTAGCATACGCACCTTATCGATTAGACCTATTAACTTACCTGTAGTCTCTTCAATAACTGGCTTAATTTCTGTTGTAACCCACTTCCATATATAATATACAAAGTAACCTAGCCCACAAGCAGCTATGATTGGGAAGCCATATTTACCGATTGCATCTATTACATTATCCATTAGTCTTTTCTAGAGTCCTCTTTACCATCTGCTGCAGATATTCGTTCTAAGTTAGGTTTTTTGTTAAAAGCTACTGACACTAGAGTATCAATTTTAACAATATCATTATTCATAGTATCTATTCTATTTACTAAACCGGTAATAAGATTATCAAGACTTTTTATAGAGCCTGTTAGTTCTGTTAAAATAAATTTAAGAATAATAAAGATAAAGAACCCTGCAATAAGAGCACCCGCAATAGGAAACCCTACCTTTTCAACAACCTCTAAAAAACTATCCATTTTAATTATTTAGTGGATAATCAGCTTTACCTCTATATAATAATAGTAGTACCATGTCCCAACTAATATTACATCTGATCGGAGACTATCTTCTTCAGTCGGGCTGGATGGCAGCAAATAAGGCTAAATGTCACTTTGCTGCGTTTATACATGCTCTAGTATACTCCACACCGTTCTTATTACTACAACCTTCTCTTAATGCTTGGCTTGTTATATTTGGAACGCATTTAATTATTGATAGGTATAGTTTAGCTAAGCATGTTGCAAAGCTTAAGAACTTTCTTGCACCAAGAAGTCATTGGCCTCAAAACGGAGACTTATCTCATTTCGGTTATTGTAAGAAGACACCTGATTTTCTTGCTATGTGGCTGCTTATTATTACTGATAATACGTTGCATTTGATGATTAACTTCTTATCATTGAAGTATCTATGAAGAAATGGGTAGCTTTATTTTCACAGACAGGAAGCGAGGTTGTTGATCTCGCTTTGCATTTTGATAGATGGCCGGATATCATTATTACTAACAATAAGGGTGGTAATATACACCCGCTTATCAAATCGAGAATAACACATACTGTTACTGAGTCAGAAGCAAGATCTCTTAATATATTAGATGATGCTGCAACTCGTTATGATCTAGTTACTTTACATGGCTGGTTAAAAATTGTACCGGAAGATAAGTGTATTAAGTATGATATCTATAACGGTCATCCAGGAATTATAACTGAGTATCCAGAACTTAAGGGTAAAGATCCACAGCAACGTTTCTTTGACAAAAAATATAAATATAATTATTACGGTAGTGTTGTCCATAAGGTAGTACCTGAAGTTGATAGCGGTGAGATTGTATCAGAGTGTAAGAGGTTCAATACTATAACAAGCCTAGATCAAGCGTTTAATAATTTGAGATCCACCTCTCTTACTGCTTGGATTGATTTTTTACAAACAGATAGTATAATAACAGTATGATAATTTCTTTTACTGGAGCGCAGAGTACAGGTAAGACTACTTTGCTTAACTCAATTAAGGATCTTAATCCTTATCTTGATTCGATTGATGAAGTTACTAGGCGTATTAAACGTGAGTATAATTTACCTATTAACGAGGATGGTGGTGATATAACTCAAACTATGATTATGTCTGATCATATTGCTAATATATTTAGAAAATATGATAGTGATGTTATATTTGATAGGTGCGCGTTAGATGGTGTAGTATATACTCAATGGCTTTATAATAAGGGGAAGGTTAGTAAGGAGATATTGCAGTGGGCTAAAAAGATATATAATACTTTAATTGATAAGTATGATGCAATATTTGTTACTAGTCCTGAAGATGTGCCGTTAGTTGATGATGGTGAGCGTTCTGTAGATATAGATTTTAGAGATGAAATTATAGATATTTTTAATATGTATATTGATGATATGAAGATCTATTCTAGGGAAGTGAATCTGTTTGTTGTAGAGGGTTCGGTTGAAGATCGTATGAAATATATCAAAAATGTACTTGAAGTAAAGGGATTAGATATTAAAATAAAATAGTATTATGGCATTAAAAGAATTAGATAATAGTAATATTAATAAGCATCTCGGTCAGTCTTCTCAGTATAAGGCTACTTACGATCCTTCATTATTAGTAAGAGAGCCTAGGCAATCTAACCGTACTCATCTAGATCTAGATGATGATAATCTACCTTTTATAGGTAGCGATACTTGGAATGCCTATGAAGTTTCTGGATTAACTGATAATGGGTTACCAGTAGCTGGTGTTGGTAAAATAGTATATCCTTCTGATAACAAATATATCGTTGAATCGAAATCGTTTAAGTTATACTTTAACTCGTTTAACGGTACTAAGTTAGGAGAAGATCCGGAAGAGGTAAGAGAGAAAATAGCTCTTAAAGCTAGTAAGGATCTGAGTGATTTGCTTGAAACAGATGTAAAGGTGCATGTGTTTTCGAACTACGAAGTATTAAGTGATAACACGACTGCTAATGAAGAATGGCAGTCAATTATAAGTAAAGATAAACCGTATAACGAATATATTACTTTAGAGGATGTATATCCTATTGAAGAAGTAGTATTTGATACATATAAGGAGACACCTGAGCTTCTTAAAGTTATTGAAGATGCGCCTACAGAGTGGGTACATTATCATAGCGCTTTACTTAAGTCTAATTGCAGGGTAACATCACAGCCTGATTGGGGTGATGTATATATTGACATTAAGTGTGATGATACTATCGACCCTGTATCGTTGATTAAATATATTGTATCGTTCCGAGATGAGTGTCATTTCCACGAAGAAATTTGTGAGACTATTTATAAGCGAATTTGGGATACTCTTAAACCTGAAAAGTTAGCAGTTAAGTGTCTATATGCAAGACGTGGTGGTATTGATATTAATCCTGAGAGAGTCTCGGATGCAGATCTATTACATACAACACTTTCTAATCCAACTGTATCACATATTAAAACTCCTAAGCAATAATATAGTTGATTTTTTATAAACTTTAAATTAATAATAATACCATGGTAAAACTAGAACTAACAGAACAACAAGCAGGTGCACTAGTGCAGCTAATTGATATCGCAATTAAAGCTGGGGGACTTAGTGTCGCAGAAGCTGGTGTCTTTTTCACTAAGCTAATTCAACCACAACTTCAACCTGAGGCAGCTCCTGAAGGTGCCGCAGGTGAGCAACCGGTTGAGCCGGATATTGAAACTAGTCAAGTAGATCTTAAAGGGTAACCTACTTCATATTCAAAAAAAAAAGCCTATATAGTGAAAGCTATATAGGCTTTTCTATGTTCGCGAATAAATATAATTATATATGATTAAGCTGTTTAGCGAAAAGGTAACTCCCTTTACTAGCTCAAATCTTAACATTATTCAAGTTGAAAGTTTTGATGAAGTTTTCTTCGATGTTTATGAATTTGAGATAAACGGTAACAAGTATATTGCAGAAAAAGTCGGAGTTTATTCTGATGATCCTGTAGTATCTGTTCCAATAGTAGAGGGTAGTAGTAGATTAGAAGCACCCTTTATTTTAAGAAAAGGTAAATTTGAGGTGTATTATAATCCCGCTAATAGTAAATTTTTAGAAACTATTACTGAGGAAGTTGACTCGGTTATAGAGTTACCAGTCATAAAAGAAGAGGTTGAAGAAGAGCTTGTTATTATACCCGAGAAAAAGGATAAAATTCTTGAGGAAATAAATACAGCTAAACAACAAGCAATAGATGCAGCTCAGCGAGAAAAGGAAAGATTACTCAAAGAAGCAGTTGATGAAATCAAAGTTAAAAATGATTTAATTAAAGAGGAAGTAGAGAGTATAAAGCAAGATCTAATTAATGATTTTTATCAAGAGACTATTAATTCTAAAGAGGAGCTTTCTGCTTATAATGAAAAGAAAGAACAGGAATTAACAGCTTTTGTTAAACTTATCGTAAGGGATAAATTAAAAGCTTTACAAGATAAAGTTAACACTACAAGCGATTTAACTAAAGCTAATCTAACAAAAGATGTAGAACAGTTAGCAGAAAGTCTAAAGCTAACATTAAATTCTAAACAGCAAGATTTAAGTAATACAGTTGTTAATTTAGTAAGAGATGAATTTAATAAGGTAGTTAAGGTAGTCGATCATGCTATAGACAAAAAGTCTAAGATACTTGATACTAAGCTTTACGGCCAAGTTCAACGTCAACGTAATGAGCTATTAGCATTAGAAAAGGCTAATGTAGAATTAAATGATAACATTAATAAAGCTAATAATAAAGCTTTAAGCCGTATAGGTAACGTTAAAAAAGAATTAGAAGCTAGCTTAATACAAGCAGAACAACGAGTAAAAAGCTTTTACGGTGATCGTATAAAAACGATTGAAGAAGGTCTGTTCGAAGGATCAAGAGAAGAAATTTTAAAGATTGTCCGCGGTAGTAGGGAGTCAATACTTGAAGAGATAATTAATATAAAGACTGACATACCAGCTATAGCAGAGGCTAGAAGTAATGTCAGTACTCTTAAGAAGGATATTGAAAAATCTATTAGTGAGAAATTCACTAATGAAATGCAGTCTATTAAGAGATTAATAGAAATGTCAGCAGGTGGTGGGTCAGTTGCAGCTCAATTTGCCGGTGGTGGTACCATGAATGGTGACTTGAATGTAATTGGTAACATTTTATCTGGTGGGGTAAATCTTGACCAGTTATTCGGTAGTGGTGGTGGCACTGGTACAATTGCAGGATCTGGAACAGCTAGTAACATTACAATATGGGATAGTATATCTTCTATATCTGATAGTATAATGGTACAGACATCTGATGGTATTGTTATTGATGGTGATTTAATACCGAATACAACACTTACATATGATTTAGGATCAAGTACTAAATACTGGAGCAATCTTTATTTAACCGGTGATATAAATGGTGATATATCATTTACCGGTAATATAACAGGAGCTAATGCGCACTTTAATGAGATTACAGCTCTAACTGCTAACTTTACTCAAACGATTGTATCAACAACCTCTTCTCTATCTATAATTAATGCAGGTACAGGTCCAGCTCTTTTCGTTAGACAGGATGGTAGTGAGCCTATTGTTCATTTTATTGATAAAGATGGTGATGATATAGTTTTTGCAGATGATGGTTATGTCGGTATTGGTGTTTTTAATCCTTCAGAGAAGCTCACAGTTGTAGGTAATATCAGTGCTAGTGGTACTACCACCAGTAATGTAATAAGTGCTGGTGGTCGAGTTGAAGGACAAAATATATCTACAATAGAAAGTAAAATTGAGGGATTATATAGCTATCTAATTAATAATTTTGATACTAATCAAATAGTTACTGCGACTGATTTAACAGATTTTGTTAATAACTACCCAAAGACAGGTCTAGACCCCGGTGATGTAATTACCTTATCTGCTATTAATACAGCTTATATTTTAGGTGATCATGATGGTTCATCTAATAGTGATTGGTTTGAAGTTAACCTCAAACCTAACTTCTTATTTTATAGACAAGGTTTATCTGATTACAGTGTACTTGATTCGTTTCCTTTATCTGGAGCAAAAAGCGCAAAATATATTGTACAAGTAGAAGATAGGTCTGACAACTCTCTATTTTACGGTGAGGTAAATGTTGTATCTGATGGAACTATTGCAGTCGCTACGGAATATGGATTAAACCATACAACCGTATTTCCATTCGTAGAGTTTGGTGCGCAAGTAGTTAGCAATAACAATATTGCACTATCTGCTATTGCTCTAGATGGTAGATCGATGAGCAACTTTACTTTTAAAGGTAATAGATCTAATCTTTTTGGTTAGAAGTAATCTCTAAGCTATAAATAATAGTATGGCGCTTAATAGAGATTTTAGAGTAAAAGACTCACTATACGTAGGAACTAGTGGTTTTTTTGCTGGTACAAATGTTTCAATTGATACAGGTGGTAAAATTCTATCTGCTGGAACAGATCTAATAGATATCTTTCAAGATACTAATTTAGCTTCCTTAACCAATGGGTCATGTATTAATAGCTTTACTTACGATGGTGATAGTGCAGCCACAGTTTGCA
>Ga0222716_10001430_pt1 | contig 19946 bp, 21 predicted proteins | sample C33_13DmetaG_FD_165044 | JGI IMG/M metagenome (GOLD analysis project Ga0222716, IMG submission 165044) | Estuarine water microbial communities from San Francisco Bay, California, United States - C33_13D | ecosystem: Environmental > Aquatic > Marine > Unclassified | place: USA: California... | reverse complement strand
TACAGTAAACTTTGTTATTGACCCTGCATATACTGCAAATCAAAAGAATGACCCATCTGCACTACTCGCATATACCTATAAAGATAACAAATGGCAGATAATTGATTGCATTAACATATACAAAGAATTCCCTGAATTAGTTAAATTCATTCCTCAATGGGTACAAAAGAATGGATATACTCCAAAAAGCAGAATATTTGTAGAACCTAAAGCATCAGGTAAATCTATTGTACAAACATTAGTTAGAGAAACAGGACTTAATGTAAAAGAAGATAAACCACCAACAAAAGACAAAGTAGCGAGAGTTAGTGATATTAGTGCATCACTTGAGAGTGGTAGAGTTAGTTTATTGAATGGAGATTGGAATACAGAGTTTCTTGACCAACTTACTAGGTTTCCTGCAGCAAAACATGATGATATGGTAGATTGTTTAGTTATGGCTGTAAATAAGGAAATATGGGGTGGTGGAGGCAAGGTAGTTTACTTTAATTAAAGTTTTTTTCAGTTTGTTTAAAAATTGTGAAAATATTTCATAGTATATTTACTATTTTTGCCTAGTTTTGAGTAATTCTAAAAAAATTATCAGAAAATTATGAAAAATATAGAAATATCATACATAAACGACAATCATAAAAAGATTGTTGAATTACATCTAAGAAAAATTAAGAAAGCAATGTATTTTGCTACTGAAGATGTTGGAGAGGGGAAGTATCAAGACTTTTTAGATATAATGAACTCAGTTTACTTATATTCAAACAATTTTCATGAAACTATGGTAGATAAGAGGGATGGTGAGGGTTTATTAGAGGAATTTATATTTTTAATACCAAATATGGTGTTTTATACTGCTATTGGTTATTTAACTGCATTAAAAGATGAAAATAATGATTATTTAATGAGAAGTAGTTTAGAAGAAATTGGTTCTATTTGCGAAAATGCAACAAGTGAACTTGCAGATATTCTTATAGATGAAAAAGAAAGTAAAAAAATAATGCAAGATATTTTAGATTTAGACTTAACAAAAAATTAATAGATATGGTTGAAATTAAAATTCAAGAAAAAAGTTATGACATTCCAACTGAGTGGAAGGATATAACACTTAGATATTGGTGTGGACTATACTCAATAATCAATCAGTACAACAAAAGAGATGATGAGGGTAATGTTATTGAAGCAGAACACTCAGAAGTGGAGTTATTGAAGATGAATAGAGATATTTTCATATATCTTACAGGTATTAGTCATAATGAGATGAATATGCTAGATGTTGATAGTGTAAATGCTGCAGTAGCAACATTCTCACAAACATTGGAAGAATATAAGCCAAAAGGAATAGATAAATTTGAATTTGAGGGTGAGGAGTATCTATTTCCAAAAGAATTTCTAAGAAGAAACACATTTGGAGATTATATTGAATCAACTCACTTAGAGAGTACAATAGAAATAATGAAACATGGAAGGTTTGATGTATTACCAGAACAAATGGCAATACTTTGCAGAAGGGCTGATGAGGAATATGATGATGATGCAATACCTGCCAAAACTGAAAAGTTTAAAGAATTGACAATGGACTTCGTGTGGGAGTTCAGTTTTTTTTTGACAATGCAAAGCGTAAAATTAACAAGGACTTTCCAAATGTTTTTGGGGAAAACAGAGGAAGAAGTGGAGGAGGCAAAAATAGAGTTTCTACAGTTGGACTCTACAACAAGTTCATAAAGCCTTATGGTTGGCTTAATAGTTTATATATGGTTGCAGAAAAGGGGATATTTAGAGTGAATGGTGAAAACGACATAGATAGTGTGAAGAAAACAGACTTATACAAGGTTTTAACTTATTTAAGTTGGAATACTGCTAAAAATGACTATGAAATTGCTGTTCAAGAGAAAATACATAATAAAAATAATATAACATTGTAATAATGGCAATAACAAGATTAACAGACATAATAACAGTATTTGACAGCAAATGGACTTATGGTGATGTGAAGTTTGGTTACGAAAGTGAAGTAAACCAAGACCATGACACTCAGTACCCATTAATGCTAGTTGAACCACCTGAATCAACTATACCTGTAGTGTATAATGGTAGAGAGGAATATACATTTGAAATAAATTTCTATAATTTATACTCTCAAGATGCTCAATCGGTAGTTACACTTCAAAAGAGATGGGATAATTTACAAGATTTGGCTAATGAGTGGCTAGATATGGTACTTAAAAATTATCAAGATGTAAGTGTAGAAGCATACTTAGAAGATGAGAGTATCGCTATAGAAAGAGTTAAAGAAGTAGCAAACGATAGATTGGTGCAAATAAAACTAACATTTACTATGAGTGCGTTTACTAAATGTTTCAGACCTGTTTCAAACTACCCATCAGATTACTCTGATTTAAAAGTATGGTTAAAAGCAGATAGTGGTGCTACATTTGACATACCAACCAAGAGAGTTAGTGCTTGGGCTGACCAGTCAGGAAATAGTAATAATGTTGCTCAAACTACAGCAGCGAATCAACCACTAAGATATGGATATGGTGGAATTAATGATAAATCATATTTTGATTTTGATGGGGATAATGATTATTTGGTTTCAGACAATAACTGTCCTATAACAGGAAACGATTTAACTATGTTTTATGTTGGGAAAGTCAATACATTATCAGCACTATCACAAAGAGTTGTAGGATATAGAGATTCTGCAGGTGGAGGTACTGATAGATTGAATTTTGGAATACAAAACTCAGGAAAAGTTTGGTTTAAAGCGTTAGATGATAACAATAATGGAGGGGGTTTAGTCAGCCACATAAATGATTTAGGAACAGTTAGTCATATAGCGTGTGCTAGAATTAAAGATACTGATTTTTCTTTGCAGTATAACAATAACACTGAGATTACTGCTAATTATGCTTCATACTCAAACAATGATGGATTTAATTTAGCACCATTCAAAATAGGGGACATAGATTTAGGTGGCGTAGGGAGTTGTTGGAATGGAGATATACAAGAAGTAATAATTTACAACAGAGCCTTAACTGATGCTGAAATTGCTGAAGTAAGAGGTTACTTAAATTTAAAATATAAAATATATTAAGATATGGCAGGAATAAATGGACAAGTAGAATGGCAAATACAACCATTCGGTTGGAGTAATTCAAACTTAGGAGGTTCTTTTTGGGGTGATACATATAATTATCTTAAAAGTGTAAATGACCCATTAAGGTATCAAGTTCTTTGGAATGGTGCAAATGAAGGAACAGAGCCTTCTGCTGGTAATTACTTAAATGGCAATGGGGATATAGTAAATATTATTTTTAAGGTTGAAACATCTGTTGGTGATGGGTATTGGCAAGAGTTAGGTAGCATTAAAAAGTCAAGAGATATAGCAAATAAGAAATATGATGATGGAAGTCAGCCTTTTGGTCATAGATTTACAGTAGATATTAGTCAATTAGTTTCAAATGAACTTTCTTATAGTTTATGTCCAATAAATAAAGGAACTTGGCAAAGTAATTATTATGGAGGTATGAATGGTGGATTAACAATGCAAGATAATGTACTTAGTGGTACAGGTGCAATGGGCGACCCAATAAGCAGGTATAATGTTTCTAGGAATGGAACTTTTAGGAGATTAAAAATAACACCATACTATGAAATAATAAATGGTGATGGTAAGATTGTTAGTGCAGGAAATGGGAGTTCATCAATCACTATTACTGTTATAAACTCAGTAAATCAATTTGAAAGAGATAGTGTTTATTATAATAAATATACTGTAGATTATTATACTGATTATAACTTTCTTACAAGATGTCCAAATTTTAGTAATAGCAGTACAAATGAAGATTTTAAAAAACCTGTAAGAATAGATGAACAAGCAGAGTGGTTACAGTTTTATATTAGAAGAAATTATAGTAATGAAATAAGAGGTGTAGGGTTAGATGATGTTGTTGGTGCAGATGCAATTAAAATAGTTACTTATGATTCTAGTGGGATAGAAAATACATTTTATTTAAGAGATTTTGAAGATAATCTGATTACAACTACAACTGGAACTTCTCCAGTATATACCCTTCCAGAAGATACCCAAAACCAAATTTTTATTCAAAATATCTCACCAAACTACATTGTAAATAGTGGTAATGTTTGGTCTAAAGATAACAGTAGAACTACTTACCCTTATTGGTCTGCTTATACTTCAAACACAATAACAAGTAATACTATTTATTATACAGCAGAGTTAGTTAAAATAGGAATGTGGAGTCCATATGCAGAAAGAATAGTTAGTAAAAAATACAAATACACTATAGATAGAGAAGATGAGAAAAATGCTTATGGATTTGTTAGATTTCATTGGTTAAACTCTGTTGGTGGAATTGATAGTTATACTGCAAAGAGAGATGTAGTTGAAGGCTTAACAATAAGTAGAGATGTAATTGAAAGAAAAAGTGGTGATAGAACTTGGTATCAGGGTAATGAAGATAATGGTTCAACAATACAACCCTCACTTTACCACTCAGATACAATGAGAGGTGGTGATATATACAAAGGAGGTAGAGAGGTTTCTAATGTAAATGCAGAAAGAGTACAAAGTGTTTATACAGAGCCATTAAATAAATCTGTAGCAAAATGGTTAGAAGAAATGATGTTATCACCTAATGTTTGGATAGAGATGGACACAGAGGCTACACAAATGGGTAATTTAAGAAATGATGATTTAAGACCATCTGATAAAGAGTACATACCAGTTATAATAACAAATAGTGATATTGAAACTGTTAATCAAGAAAATGGTTTAGTTAAATTTAATATTGAATATACTTTAGCGCATAAAGTAATAACACAAAGAAACTAATATATGTCGGTAAAAATAGAGATATTAGATTATAAATATGGAGAGGTTGAGGGTAATCAAATGATTTCAAATTCTTCATTTACCTCATCTGCTGATTGGGATACAGGTAGTGGGTGGTCTATAGCAGGAGGTGCTGCTACACATTCAGGTGCTAATGGTTATTTAGAGAATAACAATGTTACCTTTATTCAAGGTCAGAATTATAGGATAAAATATAAAATAAGTGGTAGGACTGCAGGTAGTTTGATACTATCAAATCATTTACCTAACAATGCAAATGGATTTATTCAAAATGGAAATGGTGATTTTTCTTATGATTGGATTCAAGGAAGTAGCAATAACAATAAACTTAGTCTTGCAGGATGGGCTGGTTTTGATGGAAGTGTAGAGTATGCAAAAGTTTACCTTATAACTAATATTGATTGGGAGAAGAGTGTAGTTGGTGAGTTAGATGTAACCGACCATTCTGATTTTCCTTTAGCAATGACATTCCAAATATCAGACATTAAAGACTTAACTTCAACAAGTGGTGATTATAGTAAGACATTTAAAATACCTGCTACAAAGAATAATAATAAGTTATTAAAACACTCTTATACTCCAAATATAGATACTGATGTAAATCTTACTGAGAATAAAAAATGTAGAATACTTATGAATAATCTTTTCTCTGTAAAAGGATTAATTAAAGTTACAGGAGTTGGTGGTTATGGAGAAACACCATCTTATTATAATTGTGTGTTTTTTGGAAGTAATCTAAGTTGGGCTGATGATTTATCTAATAAATATATGAATGAGTTAGATTGGGGTAGTGCAGGTAAAGATTTAGAGTACAATAAAACAAGTATTATGGCTACTTGGTTTAATTATGATTGTGATTCATCTACATCTCCAATAGTATATCCAATAGTATCTTATGGTGATTACAATCCTGATGGACAGCCAAAAACAATACAACTTTTAGATACTATAACAGATGCTTTAGGATATTTACCTTCAAAGTTAGGTTATTATGGATTTGATGATGCAGGGAATAGTTACGAAACACCTCTACCATCTGCAGATTGGCGACCAGCAGTATTTGTTAAAGATACATTAGAAAAGATATTTAGTCAAGTTGGTGAGGTTGGATATAGTATAAATTCAACTTTTATGGAAACAGATATGTTTAAAAAGTTGGTATGGTTATTGCCTAATTTTAAATATACTAATGCTGAAGAAAGGTATAATGAGTATTCTGTAGAGAGTAACTTTACAAATGGTGTTAGTATGAGTGATGGTGTTAATACAGAAGATGGTATTCAAAGGCTTTATAATGGTAGTTTAGAGCAAGATGAGGGTAATTATTATTATTATGGTGATGGTAGACAATTGCTTGAGATAGATGCAGCAACAAATCTTAATGTAACTTTAGATGATGGCTCTTATGTAGATTCTACTACTCATTACATAACAATAGGAGAATATGGTTATTATGATATAAAATTAGATGGAATACAATCAAAAGTTGCAAGAGCATATAAAGGTTGTTGTGATAGTGTTGAAATAGACCAGATTGACGCTAGGATAAACTTAGAAGTTCAAACAGTAGGGCAGACAGGTGCTACAAGTTGGGTTATAATAAATTCATCTGAGCATGACTTTGTAATAAATCAAAATACAGCCTCATCATCCTCACCTATCTCAACTTCTTACGAAAATATGCCTAGTATTAATATGCAGGGTATTTGGTTAAACAAAGGTGATAAAATAAAACTAACTTTAGGTACTAGGTTGTGGTGCGACCAAAGAAATTGGCAAGAGTTTCTAGTTTGGATTTTCTTTAAGTCAGGCACTTCTAGCAATCTTGATATTACTCTTAACTCTGAAGAAGTTGATTATGGTCAGACTTATGATTTAGATGAAGTAATTAATAAAGATTACAAACAGATTGATTTTGTTAAAGGTATTGCACACGCATTTAATCTTAAAATGACTACTGATGAAACTACTAGGACTGTAAATATAGAGCCATTTAATACTTTCTATAAGGATTATGCTGATGCAATAGATTGGACTTATAAATTAGATAGAAGTAGGCAAATAGAGGATAAGTGGATTCAAAGCGACTTAAAAAGAGATGTTGTTTTTCAATATAAACCAGATAGTAAAGATAAGAAAGTTGAGCAGAGAGGTGAGGTGTGGTGGAATGGAATAAAAGATGAATATCCATATCAAGAAACACTACCTAAAACTTTTGAGAAAGGTGAAAGTAAATATGAAAACCCATTCTTTGCAGGAACTTATAATACTAAAGACCAAGAAACTATAATGTTTCCCTCTATACCAGAAAGAGCAACTTATTCTGCTGTTTTGTGGGAGGGAACACCAAGTTCAAACAGTACCGCAAGACCTCCAAAAGGATATGAGTTTTTACCTAGATTATTGTATTGGAATAAATACGCACCATTAAGTACCACTATAGCAACTAATAAAATGGCGTACATACAAACTTGGCAGGGTGTGGTAGAGCCAATTTCTGCAGGATTGATTGGTAGTGGTGCTGGTTATTTAGCAAGTGCTATCCCTCAAGCAACATCAATCAATAGAGATGATAGTTCAAGTCCAATACTATCTTATGGTAATGTTAGTGTAACAGATTATGATGATGCAACAGGGGTATATTCATCTAGCGTAGCAGGTAAGGGTTTATTTGAAACATATTATAAGAATATGTTTGAGATGTTTAAGGCAAAACCAAGATTAAGAACTGTTTATATTGACTTAAAAACAACAGACATTATTAATTTGGATTTTAGAAAATTAGTATATATAGATGGTGTTTATTGGAGAATAAATAAAGTAGTTGATTATCAGCCAAATAAAAACCAAACTACAAAAGTAGAGTTAGTTGAATGGTTACAGTTGGGTGCATTTGCAGCAACAGCACCATCTTTTGGTGGTAATAACAATACAGGAGGTCTTGGTTGGCAAGATGGAGGTGTAGAACAAGATAATGATGATATAGGATTATAAAATATGACAGACAGAAAAGAAATATCAAGTAGAGGAATAGCACAGCAAAGTGGATTAGATGTATTTTCTAGTATAACAACTTATAATGGGGAGTATTTGAATTGGGGTGATGCTTCTGCTTACATCTCTCAACTTGACTCAGATACAGATTATGCTACAACAGCAACAGACCCACATACTGATGCTTTAATAAATAGTCCTGCAAATGATATAGGAAGATGGTACAGGTATCATACAAGTGGTTCTCCATATACAGAAGTATTAGCACCTACATCAAGTAGTGGGTTTTTTCTATTCTCTGGAAGGAAAAAAGATGGATTGCAATCATATAGTGGCATGTATCAGAAACTATCTTTAATTTCAGGTAATGAATATCAGGTAGAAATTCAAACTGCTATAAGTGCAGATTCAGGTAGTATTTATGTAAACACATACAGACCTAATGGTGATGATTTTACACAAACAAGTATTAATAGAATAGATTATCCTGTTAGCAATACTTCTACTAATATTATAACCTCAACATTTACTGCTGAAACTGCTAATGATATTATTCAGATATATTTTACTACAGATTATATACATTCAGTTAGTGTATCAATAACAAGTATATCAATAAAAGAAAAGCAAGAATACTTAGTACCTGTTTATGCTACTGATAAGTGGGGTAATGACCATAAGGTATTAAGAAGAAACTCAGGTAATATAATTTCTAATGATTAAATTCAAAAAGACATTAAAGGAGTTAAAGGTTGTTGGTCAAATGCTAAAGGTAGGTTTGCAGAAAGAACTTATTGCACAAAAGCATAATGCTACAGGTAGGTTGAGTAGAGGTTTGAATTATGAAGTTAAAGGTCAAACTTTAAATGTAACCTCATCTGTTGATTATTGGAAGGCTGTTAATAATCCTAAGTTTGCTAAAACTCCTAATTACAATGCAATAGCATCTTGGGCTAGGGCAAAGAAAGGTATAAAAGCAACTTCAGCATCAATAACAAGAATATACGCTAAGATGTTAAGACAAGGGTATGGACAACCTTATGTGTTTTGGACAGAGGGTAATAATTTAAGAAGAACAAACTTTGCAGGATATGTAGCAAATAAGTTTAGTAAAGAAGTAGCAAAGAAATTAGCACCATCTATTGGTGCAGATGTAGCAAGTATGATTAGAGAAAAAATTAAAAATAATACAAAAGCAAAAGTTAGTTAATATGGCAAATACAGAGAAAATTGTAGTTCAGGTAGTAGTAAAAGGTGAGAAAGATTTACAAAGAGTAGGTAAGACGGCAGGTGGAGGTGCTAAGAGTTTTGCTAAGATGGCAGGTGCGATTGGTTTGGCTGTTACTGCTTTTAGGGCTGTAAACAAGCAAATAGGTGCTGCAATAAACACATTTAAGAAATTTGAGTTTCAAATGGCTAAAGTTAAAGCAACAACTGGTGCTACTGATAAGGACTTTAAGAAACTAACTGCTACAGCAAAACAATTAGGTAGAACTACATTCTTTACTGCTTCACAAGTAGGGGAATTACAAATGAACTATGCTAAGTTAGGATTTACAACTTCTGAGATATTAGATGCACAGGAAGCAACATTAAGATTAGCAACAGCAACAGGTTCAGATTTAGCAAGAGCAGCAGTAGTGGCAGGTGCTGCAGTAAGAGGTTTTAATTTAGATGCATCAGAAACTGAAAGAGTAGTTGATGTAATGGCTGTAGCGTTTACAAGTTCTGCATTAGATATTGAGAAGTGGCAAACATCTATGACTAAGGTAGCACCTATTGCAGCAGGTGCAGGGGTATCTATTGAGAGTACAGCAGCAGTTATGGGTAAATTAACTGATGCAGGTATTGAAGCATCTATTGCAGGTACATCTATGAGGAATATATTTTTGAAAATGCAAGATTCCTCCTCTGATTTATCTCAACATTTAGGATTTACAGTTAAGAGTAGTGCTGATTTAGAAAAAGCATTAATCCAATTAAATGAAGAAGGATTATCTAATGAGGAGATAATGGGTCTTGTTGATTTGAGGCAAGTGGCAGCATTTGCGACAATGGTTAATGGTACTTATTCTATTTTAGAGATGACAGATGCTTTAGAAGATGCTAATGGTGCTGCTCAAGACATGGCTGATATTATGGCTGACACTTTAGAGGGTGATATAATTACTGCTAAATCTGCATGGGAGGGGTTTCAGTTAGCAATTATGACAGGTTCTAGTGAAATATCAAGAAGCCTAAGAAGGGTTACACAAGCGTGGACTCTATTCTTAAATAACTGGTCAGATGACTTAAAAAGTACAGATGAAATAGCAGCAGATGTATTTACAAATATAGTTCAAGTAGCAAAAGGGCAAGTAAAAGAGTTAAAGGAATTAGCAGAAATAAATGATGATGAATCTATTGCAATCTCTTTTTCTAAATCTTTAGAAATCAGTATGAATGATTTAGACAAAACTTTACCTGCATTAGAAAATAAAATGTTAAAAGCAAAAAGCGATTTGGATAGTGCTTGGAAAGATGCACCTATGGGATTTGGTGCTGAATCTTATGATGTAACCTTTGAAAAAGCAAAAAAACAATTTGAAGCAACAAAACTAGCGATAAAAGATTTAGCAGATGAGGTTGTTATTCAAAAGGAGAAAGAAACTACTGCAATAGAAACTGCTAAGGCAAAACAATTCCAAGCAGACCAACAAGATATAAGAGATAAAGAAAAATTAGCAAAAAAGAAGAAAAGAAAAAAAGCAAAAGATAGAAAAGAAGCATTAGCATTAGAGAAACAAGAATTTAAAGACAAGAAAGATGCAATAAATATAGAGTATCAAGAACTTGAAAATGTACATAAACAAGCCCTTATTGATGAAGAAATAACTCAAGCAACTTATGATGAGGCTGCTTTTGATATGGAGCAACAAAGGCTTGAAGATATGAAAAATCTTCTTATTAAATACGGTGAAGATACTTCTGCTATTAATGGTCAAATACTAGAAAATGAGTTAAGTAATATTTCTGAGAAGGCTGCTGCTAAGGCTAAGGCTGATAAAGAGCAAGAAGATGCAGATGCTAAGGTTGTTAAAGATAAAGAAGATGCAAGGAAAAAAGAAATAGATGGTGTTGCTCAGTTAGGCGACCAACTAATAAACTTAGCAGGAGAGGATGAAAAAATGCAAGGTATTAGAAAAGCAGGTATTCAGTTATCTGCTGCTGCTGCAATAGCAAATAATATTGAAGCACTTTCATTGGCTGCTAAGGGTGTTGCAAAACAATCAACATTAATATTCCCTGCCAACTTAATAGCAATGGCTGGTACAATAGGAACTGTTGTATCATTACTTGCTAATATTAAAGCAATGAAAGATTCTTTTGGAAATGGAGGGATTATAGAAACTTTTGCAAATGGTGGTATGGTACATGGTAAATCACACGCACAAGGTGGTGAGAAGTTTGCAGTAGGTGGTAGAGTAGTAGAATTAGAAGGTGGTGAGGCTGTTATCAATAAAAGAAGTACAGCAATGTTTAGCAGACAATTATCAGCAATGAACTCTGCAGGAGGTGGTGTTAAGTTTGCAGATGGTGGATTACTTAATCAACCTTCATTTAGCCAACAACAATTCAATGCACTAGGTCAGAATCAAATGATGGGTGCTATGGGAAGTTCAAGTAAAGTAGTAGTAGTTGAAGCAGATATTACTGATAGTCAAAACTCAGTAAGTGTAATACAATCTGAAGCAACAATTTAATAATCAAAGAAATAAACAAATGTTTGTTGATAAGAAAACCAAGTTAGAGAGATTAGATATATGTAAAAGTTGTAGTTTTTACCGAAACTTTATGTTACTAAAGAAACCAAAGATAACAAGAGGTGCAAGATGTGCTGAATGTAAGTGTTTCCTAGATGCAAAGACATCATTAACAAAAGAGTTTTTTGGTAAATGTCCTAAAAATAAATGGTAAAACTTTACATATGAATTTTAAAGAAATCGCTGAAAACTACAGTAAGCAAAAAAGAAAGATGATGACTGAAGCAGTTATCAGAAACAAAAACCACACTAAAAACTTTCCAACATACCAAGCAGAATCATTAAACTTAATGTTTGCAGAATGGCACTTATTATTTCCTCAACATAAGCAAGATATGAATTGCACTTCTTGTAGAGCAGCAGTATGTAAGTTTTGGGAGAAGATGGTAGATGAATGGATTGAAGCCGAACAAACACCTAAAAAGAAAAATGCCTCAAAAAAAAGAAAGACAAAATAAGGTAGATGTAGTTAAAGACTTCATTGATATTTGTGGAGTTGAATTAGAAAAGCGATTTGGTCAATCACCAACTTGCAAGGATATGATACGACATCTTGTTGAGAAAGGTATAATAGACCCTAAGAGAGTAAGGAACTATATGATTATTGCTGACTTTGATAGAATGTTAGTAGGTAATGAAGGTAGTAGAACTTATACTTGGATGGACTTATCTATTAAATATAAGATAAGTGAAAGTCAGGCACAGAACATAGTCTACAAGGAAAGAAAGAAAGCAATTCCATCTAATAATATCACATACTAAAAGTTTTGTAAGAAAATTAGGTAAAATTAATTTCTTTTAATTCTATTTTTGCACCTATGAACGAGAAATGGTATAACATTCAGAACAAGGCAGGTCAAACTGCTGACATTTATATCTTTGATGAAATAGGAACTTATGGTGTAACTGCACAAGAGTTCATTACTGACATTAAAGGATTAAAAGATATGCCTATCAATTTACGCATTAACAGTTTAGGTGGAGATGTATTTGATGGTATGGCAATGTATAATGTAATCAAAAGGAGAGAGGCTAAGACTACAGTTTATATTGAGGGTATAGCAGCAAGTATTGCTACTATTATTGCTCTTGGTGCTGATGAGGTTGTAATGGCAGAAAACTCTTTATTTATGATACATAACGCTTGGGGTGGAACAATGGGTGAGTCAAAAGATATGAGAAAGACTGCAGATACTCTTGATAAAATCACAAGTGAACTTACGGACATTTATATGAAAAAGACAGGATTATCTTATGATGCTCTTGCTGAGATGATGGATGAAGAAACTTGGTTAAATGCTAATGAGGCATTTGAGTTAGGTTTTATTGACACTATCTCTGATTCTATTAAAGTGGCTGCAAAGTATGATGTTTCTAAATTTAAGAACATCACACAAGAAGAAATACAGAATAAATTAAGTATTAATATAAATAACAAAAAAATGACTAACGAGTTAAAAGAATGGTTTAACAACAAAGTTGAGGAGATTGTTACTGCTGTAAAAGGTGATGTAAAAGTTTCTGAAGATGTTGCTGAACAAACTATGATAACTGTTAATTTAGGGGATAATGATGAAATCATGAATAAGATTTCTGAGTTTGAAACTGGTAACATTGAATTATCAAACAAAATTTCTTTGTTAGAGGAAGAATTAGTTGCTTCAAAAGGAACTAACGAAACTTTAACAGTAGAGGTTGAAGCGTTAAACGCTAAAATCAACAAAGCAGATGCTAAAGGTACAGAAATTGAAACTGAAAGCGACCCTGCAGTAGTTGAAAACAAGACAGAAGATGCTAATGCAGGTTTTTACAATGCAATGGCATCAAGAATGAGAAATAAATTTAATAACTAAAAAAATAAAAAAAAATGGCAAATGTAGCAACTAACGCAACCACAGCAAGTTATAGTGGTGCTGATTTAAACGAGATATTTTACGAGCCAGTATTTAGAAGTGATGATATTATGCGTAACTATAGAGTTATTCCTAATGTAAAACATAAAATGAATGTTTACACTTCTGCTGCTCTAACTAAAATCGTAAGAACACAAGAAGGATGTAATAATGATGAAGCAGGAACTTTTAATGTAGATGACAAAACAATTACTGCAGGTAGATGTAGAGTGGCTTTATCACAATGTAGTGATGAGTTTTACGGAACTTACATTGAAGAAATGTATCGTTCTGGTGTAGATGTAAATAATATTGAGGGAACTCAATTAGCAGATGCAATCGTAAACAGAGCAGTAAGTGGTATCGCTTCTGATGTAGTAAGATTAGCATGGGGTGGAGATACAGCAACAGGTATAGCAGCAGAATACAAAATATTTGATGGTTGGATGAAATTAATGGCAGCAGAAACTGTAATTGATTATGAAACTGCTAATCATGCAGCACCAATCGCAGCAGATGCAATAGGTATTATAAGAAAAATTTATGACCAAGCACCAGCAGCACTTCAACAAGTACCAGCAGGTGATAAGAAGTTTTTCGTAACTCCTAAAGTATTTAACGCTTACTTAGCAAACTTAGAAGGTTCTTCTGCTGACTTAGCAATCGTTAATCAAGTAGATGGTATGCGTAAAGTAATGTTTAGAGGTGTTGAGATTGTTCCTATGTATGAGTGGGACACTATCATAGGAGATACTAACCCTGCTTTATTCTTAGATTCTACAGTAAACTATACTAATGGTATATGTTACTGTGCAGTTGAGAACTTAATCATTGGTTCTGATGTAACTGACCCAGAAGGTTCTTTCAAAGTTTTTTATGATGATTTAGAAGAAAAAATGTTCTTCAGAGGTTACTTCAAGTTAGGAGTTCAGTACTTATACTCTTCTCTTGTTCAATGGGGACTTCTTATAGATGAAGCATAATAATAATGTAATAATAGAGAGTGTGTAAAAGCACTCTCTTAATTACTTCTAATAACTAATAAAATAATAAAAAAATGGCAATAGATACAGGATTAGCGATTGGTTGTACTGACTTACAGTCAACTGGTGGCATATCACAAATATTATTAAGAGAGTGGACTACAGATGATGTTATAACTTATGACACATCATCACCAACAGTTCATAGCATATTAAGCATTCTTGATGCTGCACCTGCAACTACAGCAGATTGGTTTGTGTATGAGTTTAAAAATGAAACTCCTGCATTAACTATCAATGCAACTAAAGAGAATGGTTCAACTGCTTTTGAGTGTGGATTAACTTTCATGTTACCAAAAACAGATGTAACTAAGTACACTGCACTACAAGGTATGTTAAATTCTTGTATGATGGGTATAGCAATAGATACTAATGGAAACAAATGGGTTCTAGGTGTTTCTCAGTTATATGCAAATGAAGATGTAGCAGGGAGAAGTCAAACTTTCTTAAACTTAAGTGGATTTGAAGGTGGTACTGGTGCTGCTTATTCTGATGAGAATGGAATTACTGTTAATTTAATGGCAAGACAATTTGAATTACCAAGGTATTACGCAGGTACAGTAGATGTTAATACAGAAGCATTAACAGCGACAACAGCAGCATAATAATTAAAGATATAGAAATAGGTTGGACTTTGTTCGTAAAAAGTTTAACAACATTTCCCTATTAATATCTTTTTTATAATATGTGTGATTGTGAAAAAAAAGTTGTAGATTTATCACACTTAAAAATATATACAATTATGGCAGAATATAAATCAAAATTATCAGTAGGAACAACTTATAAAGGTGATTTTAAGATTAAGTGGGCTATAGCAACTCAAGAGGAGTTAGCGTATGCTTATGAAGATTTAGGAATGACAGATAAGGTAGAAAAATTATCAACTACAAAAACTAAAGATGAGCCAAAGAAAGCAGCCAAAAAGAAAAAGTCAGGTAAAGAATCTTCAGACTCAAAAGAGTAATACTTTTGAATTTGGAGTTTTTAATTTAGCAATTCCTGAACATATTGAAGAGCCTTTAGATTTAGCAAAGGTAAGAACTAAGTTTATTCCTTTTGGTACAAATAACCTATTTCCTCAGTATTTAGCAGAATTAAAGCGTAAATCTTCTACTCATAGAAGTGTACTAGCACAAAAGACTATTTTTACAAGTGGTGCTAAGTTTGTTACGAATAATGAAGATGTTAAAGAATACATCAAAGATGTAAATGCTGATGGAGAATCGTTAAGAGAGGTTTTTAAGAAATTAGCAGATGATTACTATTCATTTGGAAATGCCTATTTAGAGGGCGTATTATATGATGGTGGACTAAATCTATATCACATAGATGCAACTACTGTTAGAATGTCTAAAAACAAGAAAGAAGTATATGTACATCCTGATTGGGCTAAGTACAATACTATGAAAGATAAATTATCTATCATTCCTATTTATCCTGAAGTGAGTGGAAATAGATTTGTACTTCAATTTAAAGATTACGAGCCTACATTCCAATTCTATGGTTTACCTGATTACATTGCTGCATTAGAGCATATTGCAGTTGATTATGAAATTGGTAAATGGAATCACACTAAATTCAAGAATGGCTTTCAACCTTCAGCAATCGTTGAGATTAATGGAGATATGGGTGAAGAAGAAGCAAAGAAATTAGTAAGAGAAGCACAAAAGAAGTTTGTTGGAGATGGAAACAATGGTAAGATTATGTTCATTGTTAAGAATGGAGATACTTCAAGTGCTAATGTTCAAATTATCAAAGATGACCAAGATGGTAGTTGGATAGATTTACAAAGAATAACTGACCAAAACATTGTAACTGCTCATAGATGGCAACCATCATTAAGTGGTTTAGTTAGTTCAGGTAAAATGAACAATACAGGTAGTGAGATTAGAATTGCTTATGATTTAGCAATGACTACTGTAATTAAAGATACTTCTGACTTATTGTTAAATGGTATTAGAGGGGTTTTATATAAAGAGTTAGGCTTCTTGCCTGAAGAATTAGTGATTCACTATGAGCCACCAATTAGTTTTGCAACTCAGATTGACCCTAAACAAGTTCTTACTATTAACGAACAAAGAAGAATGTTAGATGAGGATTTACCACTATTAGAGGAGGGTAATATGTTCTTAACTGATAGAGAGCAAATTATTGTAACTAAAGATGATGATGGAGATGGTAAGGGTGATGATGAGGTTGGTGATATGCAAGTAACTGAAATTGAAAAAGAATAACTATGGCAAATGTAAATCAATATATACCTTTAGTAACAGCAGCAGAAGTTATAAGTAATAGTTTCACTAATGCTAATACTGATACTGCTTTAGTTTCTAACAGCACATTACTTCTTGCTGAGTTAGCACATTTAAAAGAGGCGATTGGTAAGAAGTTTTATGAGGAATTAAAAACTCAACATAATGATGGTACTTTAACTACTGCTAATCAAACTTTAATGGATGATTTCTTAACAAGAACTTTGTGTTGGTTTGTTAGGTTTGAGGTAATCAATGAAGTTCAGAGTAATAGTAGTAGTGCAGGTATTGTACATAATCTTGATGAGTTTGCTACTATTATAGACCCTTCTGAGTTAAACGCTTATAAGCAGGACACTTACAGAAAGGCTGAGATATACTTAAAAGATATGCTAGATTTTATGAATGATAGCGACCAGAATGGTGATTATCCAACTTATGAATCTAATAAACCTTGTAGTGATGATGTTTACAAGAATCATGGTATAATAATGTATGATAGTATATATTCAAGACCTACTAGAAATTATAATAGTTGGAAGAATAACTGTCCTTGTGATGATTGTTAAAATAAATATATAAATGGCTGCAAACGAACATAAAAATTTAAGTAGTATAAATAGACACAATCCAAAAGGGTTTGAAACTGCTATTAATGATACTGTTTTAAGTAAAAGTGGAGGGACATCTGCAACAGGTACTGATGGTAACTTAGAATGGAAGAATAAGTCTTATATGGGTGTTACTAATTATAAGATGCAGGGATTCGTTACAGGTGCTACAAATTACTTCTATGGAGAGGATATAGCAGATACTAAATCTCCTTATGAAATGGCTCTTGATTATGGTACAGGAACAGTATCTTCAGGAACTTTAACTCCTACAAGTTTCTTTAGAATTGGTCAAGGGTGCGTTATACCTGAAACTGCTAGTGTTACATCTATAAGTGGTTGGCTTACAAGTAGTGGTTCTAATACAGTTACTATTGCTATATGTAAAATCACACCTGTAGGGGGTGTTACAACAGCAGTAATTCCTATTGTAATTGATGAGATTGCAGTAGATGGTCGTGGTAATAATTCCAATTTAATTAGAATAAATGAAACAACTATAACTACAGCAGCAGTAGCAGCAGGAGATATTATCTTTCCAATGATTAAGGAAGCGATTGGTGGCTCATCAATATATATGAATATAGCAGTACAAACAACAACATTCTAATGACAACAAAAGAGGAGATAGTATCAATGAAGAAAGACATAGGTTCAATAAATGAGAAGATGGATAATTTGGATAGTAAGTTAGATATGATTACAGAGAGGTTGTTGAATCCAGATAAAGGAGTTGCTGCTAGAGTGAATAGAAACACAGCAATGAGAAAGGTTTTAGTGAAAGCAATGTGGATGATTTACGCTATAACTTTAGGTGCATTGATAAAACTTTTTACAGAATAAAAATAAAATAATAACAATTTAAAAATAAAATAAAATGAGTACATTTGATACAGACAATACATTACTATTTGAGATGCTTGGTAAGGGTGGTGGAACTGAGGTTTTTACTACTGCAGCACAAGAAGGTAAAGACTGGTATTGCATATTTTTCCCAGTAGAGTCAGTAATTTCTACAATAGCAGGAGATGCTACTAATATTAATCGTTTGGATGGTCAAACTATGAACGCTGGAACGACATTATTTTTGCGTACAACTGCTATCACTTTAACGAGTGGTATTGGTATAGGGTACAGAGAGCATGATGGTAACGCATCTGCATAATGAAATTATCTTTAGGCATATCATTACCAACAAGTAACAAGGGTGCATTAACACCTGTACAAAAGCAAACTAATACTTTTAAAACAAGAGTTATTGCTGATGGGGGTGTATTTGAGGCTAAGGCTTGTTTAGAAGCACAATTAACTAATTTAAGTAATATAGCATGAGTTTATTAGATGATGTAAGTATTGTAGTAACTCCTAATGCATACAATGTAGGTACTTTGTATGCAGTTATTCCTACACCTACTTTGGGTCCTGAGTTAGTTCCTGATGGTAATTTTACAAATCAAGCAGCGGTTGATTATTGGCAAATAGCATCAAGCAGAGCAACTAAATCTCTTGAAGATGGTTTCATGAGGTTAACATATGATGTTGCTGTAGGTTCAGCATTGTATAAAAATAGTTTAGCAACTGTAGGTAAAAATTATTTAGTTACATTTAGGGCAAAAGGAACAGCAAATTCTAAATTTGTTGCTATTGGAGATAATAGTAGTTTAGGAAATAACCCATTAAACCCTGTATTAACAAGTGATTGGCAAGATTATAAATTTATTGTTCCATTATCAACAGGAATAACATTTAGATTTTATTTAGGGGCTGCTCAAATAGGAGATACTTTAGATATAACAAATATATCAGTAAAAGAATGGACAGGTGCAGATATGGATGTTACTAGAGCAACTGCTGCTACAAGAGTAGATGAAGATGGTTTAGTAAATTATGCTGAGATTATAGGTGGAGAAGAAATTGAAGATGGAGATTTCCCATCAGGAACTACTGAGTGGACTGTATCAGATGGTACTGTATCATTTGATAATGGCGCAACATTTGATATAGATAGTAAAATTTATCAACTTGACGCTTTAGTTACAGGAAAAATTTATAAAGCAACTTATGAAATTACCGATAACGTAGGTGGTATGACATTAAGATTTTATAATGGTGGTTCTTATTTTCACGTAGATGATAGTGTAGGAGTTCATACTGTTTACTTTACTGCATTACCTAGTAATACAAGATTTTACATAAACACTCAAACAGGCACTTCATTAGTATTAAAAAACATCTCTCTTAAAGAAGTTACAAGAGATAATGTACCTCGTATAGACTACACAGGAGGAGGTTGTCCACATATATTAGCAGAGCCTATGAGGACTAATGAAATAACTTATAGTGAGGATTTTAGTGATAGTAGTTGGTTCAAAGCAAATACAACTATAAGTTCTTATTCAACAACATCTCCAAGTGGAGAAACAAATGCAAGTACAATAGTTTCAACAAGTGGTACAAGTGAACAATATATAGATGTTGGAA
>Ga0222716_10001428_pt1 | contig 19958 bp, 24 predicted proteins | sample C33_13DmetaG_FD_165044 | JGI IMG/M metagenome (GOLD analysis project Ga0222716, IMG submission 165044) | Estuarine water microbial communities from San Francisco Bay, California, United States - C33_13D | ecosystem: Environmental > Aquatic > Marine > Unclassified | place: USA: California... | reverse complement strand
ACTAAAGTTTGCGTCATCACCAAGTGCTGCAGCTAATTCATTTAGTGTATTAAGCGCTGAAGGCGACGAATCAACTAAATTAGCTATTTGTGTGCCTACATAGCTTTCTGTAGCAAAACTATTTGTGGATAAGTAAGAACCTACTCTAGCATCTGTGTAATACAAATTGCTACCTTCACCTATATCAGCGGTAGTTATACCGTGGCTAGCGTTTAAATTACTCTGGACTATTACGCCGTCTGCTATTAGTTTTACTTTAGTTTGTGCCATTTATTTTATCTATTTATTTATTGTTTTATATTAATATGCCCCTGAGTTACTGCTTGAATAAGTTGCTGCTGATGGTTTAACAAATAATTCTGTATACATACCAGATTCTATCAAATGTACCATAAAAGACATATAATATGTATTTATGGGGCCAAAAACTAATACTACTTTATTATCTGAAGATTCATAAATATTATTAGCAAAGCTGCCTTTGTATGATTTGCCATAAATACCCCCTCCACTATCAGTATGAAAACCAAATCTTTCATCTAATAAAGCACTTTGGCCGTAAGCATATCCTTCTACATGGTACATATGCATACATACTTGGTTTGTACCCACGCCTGTTTTTATATGAAAATATTGATTACTAGCAGAAGTTGTGTTATGAAATTTAAAAATATTTTTATGATACCTATTAACTCTTAAATCTTCATTAACATCTAAATTAGCTTGAGGCGATGTTGTTGCAATTCCTACGCTACCATACAATGCGGTTTTACTATAGCCTTCGCCAATTTGCAATAATGTTCCGTCTACATTACCCTCCAATGCTCTCCTATCAGTTCCGTTATTAGTTCCAAAATACAAACGACTATTGCTATTCCTTAATGCAATCCCACCAACAACTTCTAATTTATGATCAGGATCTGCTGTTCCAATTCCCACATTACCATTAGATGTAATTATCATTCTTCTAGTTCCACCTGCTGTTGATGTATCTGTAGTGTGTGTCCAAAATTGAATGCTTGTAGCAGCATTTGTTTCATATACATTACCACCAATAACTACATCGTTTTCGCCATTTTGTGCGAGAGTTCCAATCATCATTATTCCTGCAGAACCACTTCCATTACCGCTTCCACTTGCTGCATTGTAATGTGCACCTGTAATAACAGACCATTTAGTACTACCACTATCTTGCACACCTAAAGCTAAAGTTCCTTTATTTACATTGCCATTACTTGCTATTAATGCTGTTCCACTAACATCTAATTTTCTTTGAGGTGAAGTCGTTCCGATTCCAACGTTTCCGTTTGATAAAAATGATACTTTTGAATTTCCGTTTCTATCTCTTAATCTTAATATTTCTCCACTAGTCCCATTTCCTGCGTCTATTAATAATCCATTCCCTGCACCGTCATAAGTGTTATTAATTATAGCTATCCAGTCATTTGTAATGCTTTTCCCAACGTGAAAAGTATAACCAGGCGAAGTTGTTCCAATTCCTACGTTTCCAGAACTGTTTATTGTTAATCTATCTGATGTTGTAGTACCATTATAATAATCAATAACAAAATCATTGCTTGACCTTTTTAATCTATAATAATTATTATTAGCAGCATTTTCAAAATATAATGAAGCAGCATCACTTCTTATTTCCATAAAGCCATTTGCTAAAACACTTGGTGCAGTTACATTTCCTGCAAAAGTTGCGTTTCCTGTATTTGTAAATTGTAATGCAGTAGTTGTTGTAGTTTCATTTCTAATTGCAAAACCATCATTACTAACTCCAGAAGTTCCTGACATTATACTCCACACATTACCCCCACTACCTGTATTATTTATTCTTATTCTTGAATGTGATTGGTCTGCTGAATTAATTATTAAACCATAAGCTACACTTCCATCAGTTGTAACATTTAAATAGCCACTTGGCAAAGTTACATCTCCTGCAACTAAAGTATTTCCACTTGTAGCATTTACTGTAAACTTATCTGTATTGATTGCTAAATCTCCTGCAAAGGCAGTATTTCCACTTGCTGCAGCTACCGTAAATTTATCTGTATTTACTGCAAAATCTCCTGTTGAACTTAAATTAGTATTTGTTGTTAATGAGCCATCAACTGTAATTGCACTTCCTGATTCTGAAACTATTGAATCTGCTATTACTTGCGTTGCAGACCATTTAGTTAAATTACCTGTTGTTCCAGTTCCATCTACTTGTGAATGATCTAATTTAGTCCATTTATTGTTTGCTCCTGCAATAACCCAATCTCCTACAGTCCAGTTAGATATACCATTTAACGTAGTAGTACCCCCAACGCTTACAACGTAATAATGTCCTTGTGTTATAAATGGCGAATTGTCTATTGTATAATCTTCACCACTTAACATTATATCTGCATCAAGTGAAAGTGTTGTATTGCTATCTATATTTGTAACTAATGCACTTTGACCATCAACTTGGTTTATTACTTTATCTCCTACTGTTACTGTTGTAGTAAAACTTGCAGAACTATCAATTAATTTATTTGCCTGAATACCTGTTGTTGTTCCGTTTGCAGCTTCACCACCACCAGAACTTAATACAGGTGAATTTGTATCTGCATCCCAAGAACCCATAAATCTTAAACCACCAGCTAAACCATTTACTTGTGATTGTAATTTTCCAAATCCTTCAAGTATTGTATCTGTTGCTAAAACAGAACTTGCTGAAGGCGAAGATAAACCTGTTAAAACTTTACCTGTAACCGAATTATTGTCTAATGTTACTGCACCACTTACATTTCCTGATCCATCAACACTTGATATTGTTCCTGTTGCTTGACCTGTTATAGATAAATCTCTTGCAGTTTCCCAAGCAGTAGCAGTATCTGCATTTCCAGTCAAATCTCCAACTACATCTCCAGTAACATTTCCTGTAACATTCCCAGTAACGTTTCCTGTAAGATTTCCAGTAACATTTACATTTATTGAACTTGGTAAACCTATTTGTATTTGTTGACCTGAACCTGATGTTTCTATTTCGTTTGCAGTACCTACAACACTAAATGTTTGTGAATTTAAAATTACTGCACCACTTCCTGAATCGGTTGTAAAATCTAAATCACTTGCATTATTTAAACTTTTTACATAAGCAGTTGTTGCTACTTTTGTTGAATCGTCTGAAGATGCTTGTGTTGTAGCCGTAACGCCATCTGCTAATACAGACGTTGCAGTTACGTTTCCTGTTAAATCCCCAGTAACATCTCCTGTTACATCTCCTTGTAAATTTCTATGTACAGTTGCAGGTAAACTTAAACTTAATCCTTGACCTGAAGCAGCAGTTACAATTTGATTAGTTGTTCCTGTTACAGCAAATGTTTGTGTGTTTAGGTTTACATCTCCTGTTCCACTATCACCAGAAAAATCTAAATCAGAAGCTGCATCTAATATGTCTACATATGCAGTTGTAGCAACCTTTGTAGAATTATCTCCTTGACTTTGTGTAGTTGCAGTTGATCCGTCAGGCAATACAACACCACTTGAATCAAAAGAAATTGTTAATGTTTGGTTTGATGCTAATGTTGTAATTTGATTTGCAGTTCCAGCAATGTCTAATAATTGGCTATCTAAATCAACAGACCCATTTCCTGAATCTCCTTCAAAGTCTAAATCTTGCAATGTAACGTGTCCTTGAACATAATCTATAATAGCAGCAGTTGTAGGTATAGAAGTGTCGTTATCGTTGTTTAAAACGCCATCTGCAGCATCTACAAACTTGCTTATTGTAATGTTTTCTCCTGTATCTTTTAAAGAACCAAATTCTAAAATAGCAGTAACCTTAAAATCTCCTACGTTGTTTATATAAACACCAGTAGAATTTCCTGATCCGTCTGTTAATTCTTTTAAAGTTGCAGTAATTGCAGCATTATCAATAGTTTTTATTAAACCTTGATAAGTATCTGATATTCTTGTGTTAAATAGACTTGCCATATTTCTTTGTTTTTTCTTGTTTCTTTAAAAACGTTTTTAATTTTTCTATATTTTTTTGTTTTGGTTTATATCTCATAATACCCACCCATTAAATAAAGCGTCATAGTCAGGATATATGTCATCATTTGTATTACTTGTGTATTCAGGATAATCTGACTGATTAAATGACATAAAATCAATAAAACGTCTTGAATAATATTCCATAAATTCACGAGCCTTATCTACTAAATAATCTACTTCGTTTTTGCTTACTGTTTCGCTTGTTTCTGATCTATGTTTAAATACACCCCCATTTTTTATAGCGTAACTTGCAAAAGGAATATAATATACTTGAGCTGCCCATATTAACATAGGTTGCAAATAGGTGTTTAGTAATGTTTTATATTTAGCATTTTGAACGTCATCAATTTCTCCATTAGCAATTAATGTTGATATTTTATTATATAAATCCGTTCCTGTATAATTTTGTATATCTATTTCTTGTGCTATCTTGATAAACTGTATAAATTTATCAGTATCTACATTTCCATCTATTATGGAATTTCTAACAAGGTCGGTTCTATTTATAAATAATGCTGTTGCCATAGTTTTCTATTTTGGGTATGCTCCTTGATTTGGCATATTAACAGGTGCTATTTCTGATTGTTTAGTACCTCTTGGATTCTTTATATATGTTTTTGGTATTGTTCTTGTTTTTTTGTAATCACTTAAATCTTTAGAAGGTTTAGTGTTTGCTTTTAATCTATATAATTGACGCATCCATTTATGTCTACAATAAATGCCACCCTTGAATTTAAACAAGTCGTATGCTTTGCCTTTATGACCAAGTTGTTTATTAACTCCTTCTCTTGATGCTTTGTCAATATCTTCTAATCTATAAACAATACCTGTTCTTGATAAACGCATCATATTCTCACAAAAATCTCTTGTTGAATTACTTGGTTTTTTAGAACCTACAACATATTTATATCTAATCTTATAGTTTTTAGAATCTAAATAACTAAAGCCATCTGGTTTAGCAGTAATTTGATCTTTTAATTGTTGAAATAAATTCTTTTTTTCATCAATACATATATTTGCCCAATCTTCATCACTAATTTCAGAACCTTCTTCTAATTCATCTACAAGTTCCCATTCATCACCAATTACTTCACCTTTTAAATTTTCTAAAATAACTTCTCCAAGTTCACTTGACATTTTAATAGGAATACAATTAGGAACTAATCTTCCGTTTTTAACTTTCATTCCATATTGCTCATATCCAGCTTGGCAAGGTTTTTTTAAGTCAATTTCATCGTGAGATTCACAAGGCATATACCATACTTTATCTCCTTCTTTGTGTTCGTGATGTCCTTCACAACCCATTTCTTTGGCTGCTGCTTCTGCTTCTTCTTTAGTTTCATAAACCTTTAATCCGTCTATTTCTTTTAAATTAATAGACATTTTAATTCCAGTTTCTTCTTCAATTTCTTCATCTGTTTGTACACTACGATCAACATCAGTAAATTCTAATGGCTGTAACGTGATAAAGTATAGGTTTAAAGCAATATTATTATAAGCAAGTATATTGTCAAAGGAATCTATTAAAAGTTCCTGAAATGGTCTAATAACAGTATTATCCATAAGCAAGGATGCTGTTTTAATTTCATCTGCATTGTTCCCAAGACCTGTGTTGTCTTTTATACCAAGTAACATTGGACTAACAACCCTATGAGCTACTAATACTTTACTTTGTGATTCGTCTGATAAAAATTGATATTGATTGTGAGCATCACTTAATTGAACTGGTGTTATTTCTGCTTGTGCTTCTTTATTGTCGTTAAATGATAATATAAATTTACCTGCATTACTTGTTCCACTAAATTTTTGTGCAATTCTTGCTTCAATAAGTTCTCTTTCTTGTGGATTAGGCGTTCCATTGTTAAAATTAATTAACATAGAAGGACTTAATCCATTCATTATATTGTTTAAGTGATAATTAGAGATTTCTTCTTCTAATTCTGCGTATTGTATGCCACCTTGATAATCTACAGGTGCATAATAATAAAAACCAGACTTATATGGCTTGATATAGTAGATTTCTATGTTTTCATTAGACATTCCAAAAGCTGGTATTCTTAATGGCTTGTCAGAAGGCTTTAATTTAGCCCAATCTTTAAAATAATAATACGCAGCTACTTCTCCTTCTTCATTACATTTTTCTGCTCGTAATGTTTCGATAGGCATATGTTCTATTTGTGCAATTTTAGTTCTGTCTTTAGAATAAATGACTTGTATAGCACATTGACCCATAAGTTTAAGGTCATAACAAAGTTTTCTTACAATATCTTTTTTAAATAATGTAATCATTTGAGCATACTGTTCTGGTTTTTTATTTGAATCAGTAGCTCCTAATCCTTTACCATAAATTTGTTGGCTTATACCATTTATACAAGCATTGTTTGTAGGACTTCCATTGTATCTGTCAATTAAGAATTGAAAATAATTATTATCTTCTCCATAACCTATCCATTCTTGATTTGGAACTTCTGTTACTTCAGGACTTGTATAGGTGCTTAAATTAACAAAACTAATTTCTGATTTAGAATCTTTTACAAATTGACCTAAACTATTTCTTTTTCTTTTTTTCATATTACAATGTAATCATTATTATAAGAATTATCTGTAATGTATTGATCTTTATTTATGTCATAATATAAGTTATCACTTTGATCTATTTCTTGATCTGTACAGAAAATTCTGTCTTTAAATATATCTACAATATTTGTAGTGTCTATATTCCAAAATTCATTATAAACCTCCCAAAGAAAATAGTTTGTATTCCAAAAGTTTGGGTCTGTATATAATTCTAAATCGTAAAAATGACCTTCCACAAGTACAGGACTAAACGCTTGTGAAAATGTTAAATAATTTCCAGATGTTACAGCGTTGTTAATTTCATAAACAGTTGTAACGTTTGTACTGTCATCTCTAATTGATAAAGTAAATTCATCTCCATATACTCTTGGGATTACTTCAAAGTTTTGAGCAGCAGTAGTAGTCTTTAATACAATCATTTGTATATATAACGTAAGAAATAACTTATTTTGTTAAAATGTTAATGCAAAAAAAAAGCACCCCGAAGGATGCTTAATTTTTAATATCAATAAATATTAGTTTGGTGTGATTTGAGTAGCATCACCAACAATTAATCCTGAATCTAAAAAGTAAGGAGCTAATTCTTCTTGTCCTTCCATTACTAAAGTAAATCCTGATAAATCTCCAGCAGCAGCTCCAGTAACTACAGTTCCTGAAACAAATTCCATTCCATTTTCAAGTCCACATAAGAACTGATTTCCATAATAATCTTCAACAACAACATATGGTCTTGCAACTGCAATTTCTTGTAATTCAGCTTGAGTAGCAGCATCAAGGTATGTTAATGTTAAGTTTAAAGTTTGAGTATAAAAAGTAGTTCCATTTTCTCTTGAACTTGTTACAGTCGTTTCAAGTGAAGAATTACCTTTTACATCGAATTGGTACCAATCTGGTTGTGTTCCTGAAATAGTTGTTACTTGTTTTGTAGATGAATCTACTGTAACTCCTGTAATGCCTCCAAAATCACCAAACCAAACTGTTTTTATGCCACCGAAGGCACTTTTACAAGGTAACTTTCTCCCTGTGTTTAATGTACAAGCCATAGTTTATATTTTTTTATTAAAAAAAGGGTAAGTAGGTTCATACCCACCTACCCTTATTTTTGGTTAATTTAATTTATTAAGAATAAAGTACAATATCACTTCCGATTCCGTACTGAACTCCTGCAGTAAACCTCATAATTACTCTAACGTTTTTAGATCCGTCAATGTCAGCCATATCAATTAATTTGACAAGGTTATGGTCTGATAAAAGTCCAGTTCCAAAGTAAAGGTTAGATTTTTCAGCAGCAACTGCAGTATCGTTTGGTAATCCATTAGCAACAAAGATTTTCACACCATCGATAGAAAGGTTTTCACCATTTCCAAACCATAATGTTCCTTTGTTGTCGATACCATTTGCAACACCACCTCCGTTAGCGTCAGTAATAGCAGAATATCCTCCTAATGCTCTAACATATGCTTTAGCAATGTTTTGAGATACATAAATGTAAAGATCATCTTTACCATAAAGAGTTGAAGGAATTGCATCTACAATCTTACCAAGTTCTGCAATAACGTTACCTGCATTTACTGTTGTTCCTACAACATCATTTACAGTTCCATCTGCAGTCATTAATGGAACAAATCCATCAAATTCTCCTACGTTACCTGTAGCACCATTCCAAACGTTTTGCTCTGTTTTTTGTGCAACTTCTTTAGCAACGTGTGCAATTAAGAAACTTGCAAAATCAGGTGGCAAATTATCAAAAGCAGAATAGCCCATAGATACAGCACCCCAGTCTGATTCAAAAGGTGTTTTACATAATTCAAGATTAACTTGAAATTGCTCTGGCTGGATAATTCTTTCTGTAAGTGTTACAGACCCAGCAGAAGTGAAATCACAAGATTCATCAACAATTAAACCAGAAGTAGCAACCTTTTTGATTACTTCTTTATACTTAATGTTTGGTTTAATTTCGATAGCACCCTGACTTAATGTGTTACCACTCAAAAGAGCAGCAGCGATATACTTACCTGCAAATTCTCCAGCATAAGTAGTAGTAATAGTTGGTTGTGGCATAATTATTTATTTTTATTTATTTATTTATTTATTTGTTGAAAAATTAAATCTATTGTAGACGGTTTTCTTTTTGGACTAATTTTAAAATGTTCCATTTTTGCATTTCCAGCTTCTGGATTATGCTTGATAGGAGCAGCAGCAGGTTGTGATAATTCTTCCTTTAATTGCTCGTTAACTTCAAATTCTTCTTTAATAGTTCTGGATTTAGGTTGTCTTGAAACTTCTTCTTCCATTTCAACTTCTTCTTCCATATTTTTTTCTCCTACTTTAGATTTAAGATCAGCAATGGCATCTTCAAGATTTTTAATTCTTTTTTCCATTCCTGCCCAGTCATCTACTGCAGCTTCTTCTCCATCATCAACAAGTTCTTCTTCTTTTTCTAAATCTTCAGTTTCATCTTTAGATTCTTCTTCTTTTTGTGGAACTTCGTCAGATACTTCTCTAACGTCATCGATAATTCCTTCTTCTGCAACAACTACAAGTCTACCATCTTCAAGTAGGTATTCTCCTACTGGCATAGCAACTTTTTCGTCATCTGTAAGAATGAATATCTCTTTACCTTTTTCAAACGATTCTGCTTCTACGCGAGTACCGTTTTCTAATTTTTGTTCTTCAAGTTTTACCTCTATGTTTAGAAGCGTCTTGATTTGATTTAACATTTCAGTTGATTTCATAATTATATATATAACGTTATTAATTTATTTTTTTGCATTTTCAAATTGTTCTTGATATAACTCCTATGCCTTGCGCCCATAAAGAGCCATCACAACATTTTCTTGAATAAGTATTTTTGTCTTTACAGAAACAAGCACGTCTTGATCCTTTAGGACTTGAATAACTTGGAAAAAAGTCTTTTTTAAATCTACTCATTAATTATTCTAATTATTTAGGCTCGTTGTATAATCTTGGTAAATCTTTAACAAGACCATCTAATTTTCTTGACATATCTTGCGCTTCTTTTAAACCATCAATAGCTTTAAAATCTACACCTAAATCCATAGCAGCTTGAGTAATATCTTTAACATCATTTTCTAATTTATTTCTATCACTTGCTACATCTTTAATTACTCCTTGAAAATTTTGCCAAGCCTTTCTATATGACATAAATTCACTATCAATTTTAGATTCAGCTTTACGTAAGTTGTCATCTAATTTTTTTAAGTCTTTTAAAATACTTGGAGCTTTACGTGCTAATTCTACTTTTTCTAATTCAACTTTTTCTGATTTTAATTCAGTTTGAATCATACTGAATATTTTGTTTATATGCTTACTCATAGTTATATTTTAATATTTTTTTATAAAGAATTTAATGTTTTACTTATCATCCCTTGTAATTTTGTTGTTCTTTTAGATAATTCTTCTGCTTCATTTTTTCTTTTAACAGTTTGTTTTGGAATATCTACACCTAATTCTTTTGCAGCTTTTTCTACTTTTGTATAAATATTTAAAACCTCATTTGCATAACTTTTTGTTCTTACTGCTTTTGATTTATAATCTCTTACAGCATCTATTGCCTTATTTCTATCTTTAGCTAATTTACTTCCAATAGATTTCATTTCATTATATGCCTTAACTAAATCATCAAGTACCGTAAGTTCTACTTTTTCGCCTTTAACTATTTTTTCTATTTGACTTAATAGTAAGTCTGCTTGTTTTTCTGACATATCTTCTTTTATTGATTCTTTAGGTCGTTCCATTTTATCTGCAAAGTAGCCTTCTATAGAAAACCCTTTTACTTTACCAGTTTTTACATAGTCATTCCAGACTTCATCATTGTTTACTTTGACAGCTCCCATCCAAGTTCCTACAGGTACATTCATACCATACTTTCTTGATTTGTCGTGTACGTCATCTTCTACAATCCAAGATTCTACTAAACTTAAACCACTTAATGAATGTTGGTGTTCTAATGTTGAATTGTTTTGGTTACCCTTTGTCAAATACATTTGGGATGCTTTTAAGACTGTATCTTTAGAGAAGTATATATAATATTCATCTTCTCCATTATTTCGATATATAGGCTTATTTGGGATTAATAAAGCACCCATTAATATTTTTTTATCTTTATTAACTTCTGCAAGTTTAACTTCATCGCTTTTTAAAGCAACAAAATCTTCTTCTATGGCAGGATTTTCAACTATGGATATTGCTTCGATTCCAGAAGCATCTTGATCTTCGTCTAAAATTAATTCGACTATTTTCATATATTATATAACGTTTTTAATTAATAATTTTGCATTTATATTGTTGCACCTTCTACAATATTTCTTTCAAGCCCTTGTGCAGTCGTTACATCATTACTTACAACGTATGCTCTTACTGGTTCTTGTGCTTGACTTCCTATTGCATCTGCTAATTGACTTGTTGCTCCTTGACCCACTACATTAAAAGCTGGTGGTGCAGATGGTGTTGGGGGAACAGATGAACCTCCTGTTGAACCACCTCCTGAAAGTCCTGCAGGTGGCGTTGGGTCAGGCGTTGATGCTATTGTTTTTACATTTGCTAAACCTGCTGCCGTTATTGCTGCTGCACTTATAAAACCAAATATACCTCCTTGAGCATATGCCTTTGTAGCACCTGCATAAGTATCTCTAATAGCTTGTACTATTGCTATAGCTTTACCAAACTTTGAGTTTTTACCTACAATACTTGCAATGTCTGTTAATGCCTTCATTGTTAGTTCTGCTTTAGCTTTGTTTAATTGTTTTTCTAAAGAAATTTGTTCATTATTATTTTCTTGTTGAAAGGCAAGTAATTCATTGTTGGCATCTACATAGGCTTGTGTTCCTTGTTTGTATTGATCTCTTTTTTCTGTTAATCTTTTAGCTTCTATTTCGCCTTCTTTTTGTGCAATATCTAATTGAGCCTGTAATCTTAAATAATCATTCTCTATTTGTTCTGCTGTAAATTCAGATTGTGCTTTATTTCTTTCTGCTTCTGCATCACTTATAGATTGATTTAATTCTTTCTGTTCTCTGTCTAATGCTAAATCATTTGCTTTTTGTTCTGATCTAAATCCTGCAACAGTAGCCTGTACTGCTAACAATTCATTTTGTGCTTCAATTAAAGCTATTTGGTTTTCATCATTTTCGTTTTTTTCAAATTGTGTTTGAGCAGCAGCAAGTATAGCATTGGCATTACCTAACATTGCTTTTTCTTGTTCATCTAATACAGCGTTCAATTCATCATTGGCTTTCTTTCTTTCAGCTATAGTATTTCTTTCTTCATCTCTTACTTGTCTTAATGTTTCTGCTTGTAAGTCATACTTCTCAATTAATCCTTGATTTTTTACTGCTGCCAATTCTGCTGTTTTAGCAAGATTAACATTTGCAGTTGCAGCTTCAACAGTTTCTTTTACATAATTTGTAGTAGCAGTAACAACTTTATCTACTACTTCTACTGTTTTGTCAAATGAATCGTCAACACCTGTAACAACATCTACTAATTCTTTACCTGCATTTTTAGCTGAATCTAATGCACCTGCAAAATCTCCTTTGAATACCTTAACTACTGCTTCTGCTAAATAACCTAATGCTTCTATTGATGATAGCACCCTTTCAATAACATTTTCTTTTATTGCATTACCAAAGTCAATCATATTTTGAACAGGATCATCAAACGCTGCTTTAAAGAAATTTGTAATACCAGCAGTATTGTCAAATATAAAATTAAAAAAATCATTAAACGCTATTGACAATGTTTCAAATGTAATAGAGAAAAAGTCAGCTACCTTTTGATTTTCATTTAGAACTTCTGTAAACTTTGCAAAACCTGCTACTATAAGACCAATACCTAATGCTTTTAAAGCACCACCAATTTTCTTAACACCTCCTGCAGTTTTATCAGATGCTTTTTCTACACCTTTTAAACCTTTTGCAGTTTCTTCATTTCCTTTTTTGACTTCTTTATTAAGATTAACTATTTCATCAGTTAGGTTATCAACACCTTTTTCTGCTTTTTTAGTTTCTATATCTAATTGGACTTGTATTACTTCTGCCATTTTATTTCTTTTTTAATTTGTTTAAATCCTTCTTTAAAGGTTTCAGCTAATTTATATTTGCCTTGTGCAATTCTAATTGTTTCTGTTTCTCCGTCTACGATCTTTAGTAACTCTAATATATTTTTTATCATAATTTTAAGGTTGGGCACATAATATGTTTGTTATAACTCCTGATGAATTTACTGTCATAGTCATCAAATATCCTCCACTTTGCGAACAATGTGTTGTGCTTTCACTTGATGCGTCTTGATAATATGTATCTGCTGCTAATGTTGTTGTTAATGCTGTATCTGTGTATATAACATCTCCAACAGATAAATTTTGTGCATCTCCTATTTGACCGTCATAATAATAATCATAATAAACAGGTGTACTTGTATTATGGTATACATCAGTTAATACTCTAAAGTTTCCAGATACATTTCCAATATAATTATTGTTAAGTAATTCTATTGAACTTTCTCCTGTTATTAAATTAGTAGTCATATTGTTTATGTTATAACTCTGATTATTAATAACTACCCTATCATTCATATTTAACTTATAAATAATCTTTAATGGTAAATAGGCTTTTAATTTTGTTAATCTTCTTTTACTATTAAATATGTCTTGTATGTATGTTAAATAGTTTTCTTCAAATAATGTTCCTGTAAAAGTTGTATCTAAACTATATTCATTTACTTCTAAATAAAAGTTAGTATTAATTGTGCTTGTAGCGGAACTTAAACTTAAACTATTACTTGGAACAAAATAAGAAGTTAAAGGGGAATGTGTTGTAGCAGAATCTCTAAAAGATATTTCTGTTCCACTTGTAATTTTAATTGGATAAAATATTAATGGTTTACCAAAGTATGCTTCCAAATTATCATCAACAAAATATCCATATTGTATTGTTGTTTGTGGTGATGCTAAATCAGGGTTAATATTTACAAGACGTTCCATTTGTATATGCTCAAAAGGTAGTACTACTTTATATGTTGGATTTGGTGCATCAAAATTATTGCCTACTGTTGCATTACCTGTAAACTGTTCAGCACCCCAACTCTTACCTTGTAACTGTTCGTATTGTAAAGCAAGTAATGTTCCTGTTCCTTCATAACCAAACTCTATTTCTTTATATGGCAAAGCTACATTTACTTGACTTGTATTTGTATCTACATATTCACTTATATCATAACTTGTTCCTGCTATATAAAAATCATCTAACTTTTGTACTTTGATTTTACCATAATCTGCATCTTGTCTATTACTTACATAATAAGCAGTTAGATTAAACATTCTAAATATTCCTGTTAGAAAATCTATAATTTTCATATCAGGTATTTGTTCAGTTATAACAAATTGAAATGTAGCAGTAGCAGCAAAATTTGTAATATCATAAGTTTCAGCCCATCCAACAGGAGGACTTGTAGGTTGATAACCTGATAAATCCCATTCTATTAAAGAAAAAGTAATATTAGTAGTTGTTCTTATAATAACAGTATATGTAGCTGCATCCATAAAACCCATATCACCTTCATCGAATAATGAATTGCCTGTTAAATTAGAAGCAGTAAACCAAACAGTAGTGCCCCTGTTTATTATTACGTCATAAGAATCAGTTGAACTTGTGTTTATAGTTAATCTTTGTGTAATTGTTGGTAAATAATTTGCAAATATTTGTAAGCCAGACCCATCAATCATTCCAGTATAAGTTTGGGGTAAACCAAAACCTGTTACTAATGTTGGAAATGCTGCAACTTGTTCTGCAGGTGCTACACTACCTTTCTTTCTATGTAGCCACATATGAAGATTATAAAATTCAGCATTACTTGTACTAAAAAAATCATCTGTAAAAACTAATGAAGGATAACTAACTGTAATTGCTTCTACTATTTCATAAAGTCTTATAGCATATTTTAAATCAGAATATAAAACACCGTGATAGTTATTACCTCCTCCAGTATGATAATATAAATTCCCCGTATCGTTTGTGTGTGCTGATGTATTACTATTATAAAATAATCTTGATTCTTCTCCACTTGCACCAGATGTTATAAGAGGGCATAGTATTGGATTAGATGCACTTTGTAATCTTGCTTTTACAGTTGCTGCATCATAGTTTAAATTGTATTGATTTAAATCACTTAAATTTCCTAATTTATCTTCTTTTAATATATCTTTTATGTTTACAGTTTGACCAAAGAATGTAATACGATATGCGTAGGCTTTATTTAGTTTTAAGTCCACGCCATCAAGTCTTATATAACCTTGTTTAAAAGCTACGTTGTTTAATTCTATTTTTGCATCTACTTTATTTCTTGCATCAAAACCATCTGTTATATTAAAGTTGTAATAATGCTTGAATATTTTATTATTAGTTTTAGAAGCAGGTACTGTAAACGTTTGAGTAAATTCAGTAAATATTTTTGCAGGGTCTTTTATGTTTTGTATTGATTGATTAAACGAAACCTGTTCATCTTTAAATAAGTCAATTCTTTCATCACTAATATATAGTTGTAGTTTTTGCATTATCTAATATTGTTTATGTAATCAAATGACATATCAAAATCAAATGTGTAATCTATTAATTTGTCGTTTAGTGAAGTCTTTTTAACCATACTATTTTTTCTAACATTTACAGGCACTACTTCATCTTGACTTGGATTAAATGGTTTTGGTCTTGTAAGCCAAACTTGTTCAGACAACATTAATTCTTCAAACCATTGGTTAGCCCATTCAGGATAATAACCAGAACTTAATGTTATGCTTGTATTAGCTACTGTATTATAGTCTTGTTTAGTATGTGTATTTACGCTATAACTACCAGTAGATGTTATAATGTTTCTTTGAAATTGCTCTTGTTTTTTTGTAGTAGTGTTTACAGATTTTAAGAAAAACCAAATGTCTTGTAAAGCACCATATTTATTTACAAATGTTATTTTATGTCCATCTCCATATTTAGTACAGTCTATTCTAATTATATCTACATCATATTGACCATAACCACCACCAATGACTTGTGTTTGATTTGCAGTATAGGCATAATAAAACAAATCAGCATTTACATTCATCCAAGCTATCGTACCTGCAGTATTATTAGGAACATATATATAATATTTATCAGGTGTTGCTGGATTTGTACTTAATAACCATCTTGGTCTATTACTAAAAGGTACTGTTGGATTATCTCCTTCCATAAAAGTTCCATAAGCATCATAACCTATATCAGTAAACGTATCTGTTGTTAATGCAGTACCTGTTCCATCTGTCGATGCGTGTGATGTTAATGTAGAAATAATTGCTAATGTTTCAGCACTATAAGTTCCGTTAAAAGTAATATCAATAAAATCCCTACATAGTTCTGCTATTTCCCATAACATTGTTTCATTTAAAGATGTTCTTTTTACAAGTGTATATTGTATAGTTCCATCAATACTAATAGTTATTTTTGCAGAATTAGGGCTTCCTGTATCTGCTGTTGCTGATTTATATTGTGGACTTCTTAATGCTATTGCTGCCATTGTTTATTTTTTTGTTCCTAATATTATTCCTTTTTCTATATCTAATATAAAGTCGTTTATCAATTCTTCTGGCAGTCTTTTAAAAGCTGCTTCAAATGGTTTAGTGAAAAAGTATGTAGGTTTAAAACCTTGTGCATATATACTTCTTTGTAATACAAATGCCATACTCTTATAACTGCCTTTTTTAAACTTACCTTCTTTATCTCTAAATCTTATATTCTTTCTTTGCGCCCAATCTCTTAAAGGTTGCATTGGTGGCATCTTTTGTTTGTAACTAAACTTGCTATTAGGTGCTTTTTGTCTGCCTCCTTTTATTAATGTTGGATTAGCACCCTTAACCCCTTGATCTTGGAACATACCATAATCTTCCATATAGAAGTCAAGTATAAATCCTTTTTGTTCTTCATCTAAAGTATATCTTATAGATTCATATAAAGCACCACCACCTTGTTTGTTTTTGGTTAGTCGTGTTCTTGCTTGTTGAACAACATACCTGCCAAAATCGTTAAGAGCCTTATTTAGATTTTCAAAATTCATTAACAGATTCTTATATCATTATAAATCATTATATCCATAGTTGCAGTCCATCCTGCTAACTGATTTTCAAACCTATCATAAAATGGTTCACAACTTACAGGACTATCAAGTTGGTATTGATCTTTGTATAAAGTACCCATTCTTAAAACCTGAATTACTTTGTTTAATACTGCTAATTGAGTGTTTAAAATATCTTGCTCATTGTTATTCCCTTTAAACCTATCTTCTGTTGGTAGTTTAGATTGATCTACAATATCCATAGCAAGTATGCTTATGTTAAATGTAAGTGTTTGTTCTTCTTGTGTAACGTTGTTTACTATAATATGTGCAAGTGGAAATATATCTTGTTTGTTTAGATTAACATCATATATATCTCCTGTTGTAACTGTATTGCAATTTACATCTGCAAGTAATGTATCTTTTATAGTTTCAGTTAATTGATAAAAACCTCTTATTCCTTGTTGGCTCATTTGAATTTACTTTTTATTTGTTTTGATTCTAAATCATTTTTGTCTTTCATAAATGCTAACATCATTAAACACTTATGTATATTTAATTCTGTGATATGTTCAAATCTCGTAATATCACCTCCAGCGAGTCCGTAAAGGCTTGAATACCAACCCCATTTTTTAGCAAATCCAGCTCTGGAACTTGTAGTTTCACCTCCTTGTTCTCCAAATAATTCATCATAGTTTGTGATAATTCGATCCCTAAACGATAAAAAAAAAGTATAGAACCAAATACTGCATCCATAGGCATATTGATTAATCTGTCTTTTTTATCAGGGTCATAGTCCTCTATTAAGTATTTATCTCCCAGCTTCTGTTTTATGGGTCTATATAGAACATTCATTGCAATTTCAATTTGATCCCAGTTTCCCATATAGGTATCTAAATCAATATATTCGCCTAATGTAATTTCATCAAGATCTGGAACAAATCCATATTCTACATTATTTAACCAGAATGATTTTTGTAAATCAGGCTTTTGTTCAAACATATCGCTTATTATTTTAGCAATACGATCTGCGTCTGATAGTTTAATGTTTAGAGCATCTTGTGATTTTATTCCACAAAATATCTCTATCATTTTAGTTTGTATGAAATGATTGTCATTACCTTCGTCTTGTACTTTTAAGAACTTTTGATATTGCTTTAATGTAATCTCATTAAGTTCAGTAGGAACGTTTATATTAGCTTTCATACTTATATAACGTAATTAAAGCAGGATTTTAGTATAAAAAAAAAGGTGCTATTTCTAACACCCTTTTTCCAAACAAAACAACTCGTTTATAGCATACTGGCTTCCCAACAATTATTGGAGCAGTATTCATTTTCTTTAAATATTGGTTTCCCACATTCCATACATTCGTGTTCTGGATATGCTACTGTAGGATCATTATAATTCATATTCTTTTTTTAAAGGTAATTCAACTTTTAATTTTTCATAAGAATTGAAATGATGAATATTTTGATAATTATCTTTTATTATATGTTTAGAATTAGCTTCTAAAAGTTTATCTCTATTATTTCTGATTAATTCTATTTTTCTTTTTTCAAAGCAGTATTTATAATCAATCCATCCATAACCATAGTCTTTATCGTGTTTTTCATTTAATTTAATATATAATCTTTCTAATGCATTTATAACTATGAGGTTAGTAATTATATTTGATTCATTGTTTTCAATATTATTATTTATATAATCTTCAAGTGCATCAATTAAAACATTTGTTTCTGTTCTGCTTAAATGTATATTGTCTTTATATTTTCTCATAAATCATATTCTTTTAAATCTTCTTTTAGTTCTTCTAATTCTAATATTGCATCGTTTCTTTGTTCACGAAATTCACTATTAGCCATTTTACAAGCTGTAAGGTCATTCTGTAATCCTGCAACGTAAATTGAATTATCAATAAACGCATCTCTTAATTTTAATAACTCTTTATTCTTTGGTTTTGTTTCTAACCATTTCTTAATTAGTTCTCCAATTAATATTTGGTTATTACTATATTCTAAATCTTGTATGTTCTGTATTTTGTTTCTCATATTTACATTTCTAACAAATGTAAGAAAAAAAACAATGCTACATAAAAGATAGCCCAGCCTAAAGCTGCATAACCTAATATTTTTAGAAAGTTTTCTTTGTTCTCTTTTTTAGATATTTTCTTTGCTATATAATATCTTCTGTTTCCGTTATCTTCGTAATAGTATTTCATTATGATAAAATTAAGTTTACAATAGTAGCAATAACTAATAATACAAATGCTACTTTGATTGTGTTAAACATAGCTTCTTCCTTTTTAGGATTACGCCCTTGATTACTTCTATACTGTCTTTTTTTCATAGTATATTTTTTTCTAATTGTTTTATAGCTGTCATAGCTTCTAATAACCATTCTTTATGTGAAGGTGTAAGGTCAGCATAATCTTTTAATGAAGATAGTGTGCCTTCTGCAATGCCAATTAATTGGGCATTTGTTTTTGTATGTATTTTATCTATAGCCATTTGTCAAGTATTAAAAAGGGAGCTGTTACACTCCCTGTTTGTTATTAGTTAAACCATTGGTCTTGAGCATCAATTTTTGTTAATCTTTGAACTGACATTGCTTGTATGCCCATAGCTCTTAAATGCTCTCTTGCATCTCTTGCTCTAATAATGTTTTCAAGCACAACAATTATTGATTGTCTTTCTTTTTGACCAACTGCAACACTAATTAAAAATGTGTTACTAAATGTTTCGGTTTCTTCTAACCATTCTTTGTGTTTTTCTAATCTATTCATAATTTGTTTTGTTTAAATAACTGCTTCATTGCAATTATGTAGCTAATATACAATTAATTTTAATATAATCAACAAAAAAGTTAATAAGATTTATTTTATTCTTGAAATTGTACAATATCACAATCTTTACAATAGTAGTAATCTGTGTTGTCTTTACCTGAATATATAGTCATTGTCTGTTTACATTTTTTACATTCCATATCATTGTATATAATATTTACCCCTATTGGGATTCTGTAGCTGGTAACTTACTGCATATCTAATGGCATCAATAAGATGGTTATGTTTATCTATTGGTGTGTTAGATTTCTTCTCAAGCCAACTATAGTTGTTTAGTTCTTTGATTAAATTTATGCTTTGCTTGTCTACTATTAAATCATAGTCTTGTAATAATGATATTCCATAAGTAATAGAACCAGCTCCTTTTATTGAAGAAACTATATTACATCCTTTTTGTTTTAATTCATAG
>Ga0222716_10001425_pt1 | contig 19974 bp, 15 predicted proteins | sample C33_13DmetaG_FD_165044 | JGI IMG/M metagenome (GOLD analysis project Ga0222716, IMG submission 165044) | Estuarine water microbial communities from San Francisco Bay, California, United States - C33_13D | ecosystem: Environmental > Aquatic > Marine > Unclassified | place: USA: California... | reverse complement strand
CCTCGTCATCGCGAACCCGGCGGCGCAACAATGCGAACCGTTGGGAGATATCAGAACCGGGAGGTGAACCTCGTCATCGCGAACCCGGCGGCACAACAATGCGAACCGTTGGGATGTATTGAATTCGGTAAATGAACCGCCCGATGTCCAACTTGTCGGCAGCGCAAATTGTTTCGCGCACTGTGGGCATGCTTGTGTGTTTTTCCGATGAAATACATGGTGTGGTCTGGGTCGAAGTACTGTGTAGTTGACAGTAAACCAATGAAGGTCTAACAAAGTTTTTAAGACCCAGAGATAGACAATGATTTTATTTGAAACGACAGTAAAATAATACTGATCTAACAGTATATAGAGCACGCGTTTGCGTGCAAATGCATGTTAAATCACTTAACACGACACATTAAGCTCATTGTCTAAAACTCTTAAGCTCGCAAACGCACGACCGCGGCAATAGTAAAGTGGTGGTCCTGATATCATGGTTGGTCATTATGTCGTTGTTTCCTTGACTGAAGGGTAACACAAGTTGATGAAAGTGCGCATCGGTAAAATTGTGACGAACGTACCGCATGTGCATTATTTCGTCTCTCTCACGTTCATTTGCAAAAACCGGCAAATCCGATTCTGGGTCATTACACACAAATGAAACTCGATCTTCGACTTCCTTCCGAAAATTAAACTGGTAAAACCAAACCAGCAAACGAGTATCCATGGAATCTTGTGTGGACTCTTGCTTGCCGAGGACAAACACAATGGCGCCGAGACAAAATAAAAATGCACATGGTGGATTTGTAATAATACCAATCGTCCACTTTTTCATATTCACGCCCTTGGCATGCAGTTCCGTTCGTAGACACAATTCGGTAAATTTGCACAGGGAAAGGTCGAATTTAAAACCAGAATCCATAATGCCATTTTTGAACATGTTTTTTGCTTCCGCAAAAGTTGCCGTCAGCGACGTATGGTCCGGCACCATATCATGGATGTGTCTACAACTCGGACTGCTTAAATTCGAGCAGGAGTTACTTGAAAGCTTGTCGATGAGCTTGCATTCTTGACTAAACTTGAATTGACAAGTATACAAAAAATCCACACGCCAAAAATCATTTTCTTTCACCGCAATCTGGCCATTGCTGACTCCCGCGTCCTGGTAGAGAGCCATTCGCCGGGCGATTACAACCCGCCAATGCTTTTGCTGTGGCAAAATATTTGGCAAATCTTTTAGCATCTTTTGAACATTCTCGAATACATAAAACATACAATTCGAGTCTGGGGAATTAGTATTAATTGTGCGGGAAACAAACGATTGACTCCATTCTGCAAAATTGGCCTCCGTTTCGCATTTTGAAATCATAATGACAATTCTTCCCTCCCACTTCCCATTTTGCACTCTATCATAATGCTGTTTGTTCTTGTCAAATGACCTTTTGTAATTCTCGCTATGCACACTATTGTGTACGCAAATCACTTGAAAACCCTCTACATTCAAGCCTGTGTGAACTGCATTTGCATCATCCTGTAGTGAGTACCCCATCATTGTCAAAATACTGTAATACTCCCCACTTTTCACATCGACAACTCGCTGAGTTGCATCATTATGGCCACCTCCCACTTTCATTTCTTGATAGGGTGTGTACAAATACCAGGGCACACTTTCTCTCTCTGGCACAGGAAAATATCGGTTTTCTATGCGCTCCAATACCCACCAATCTTTTTTCTCATGTGTTTTCCCCATGCAGCGCATGTTTCCTAGCACGTTGCCCTTGTCATAGTTCACCCATTCGGTTCGATACAATGACAATATTTCGTCCTCGTCGTCCAGCGACATGATAAAGCTGTTGTTGTACGTTGGCTCCCACTTCGACCCGCCACACTGGTAACTTTGCTGATACACCAGTTTGTCGGGCGCATTGTTTTTAAAAATCCCAATTTGGTGTACTTCGACGACTGGAATCATTTCGTTCGTTGGTTGCAACATTTCCAAATCTTTTCCGCATCTGATAATTTTGAGTCCAAACCCGTTTGGTGTATTTTGCTGCACCTCTCCTGCATACTCAATGCCCTTTATTTTGTACACACACACCCCTGAAAAGGTGGGTTTCATCTCCTCCTTTACAAGAATTTCCGTTTTGTGGCCAATGAAATAATCATTGTATTCCAATTCGAAAAAAATTACCTCTTCGATATTTTGCCAGGCCCCGGTGGTCAGCAAATTGTAATTAGCCTTTTCGAAATTGCCACTTCGACCTTGTACCAAACCAGTGCCAAATGGCATAAACTCAAAACAATTCTCTTTCCTGACCGCCACGAAATGCCCAGACCACTTGTGTGGAAACTTGTCAGAGTGTTTCCGACAGATTGAAAAACGACGTACTGGACTGCGCGTGTTCGTAGCTGCAGATTGCCTGTCTATCGTCAAATATTCGGAATCAAAGAGTTTTTCATAAGTCCGCATTGCCTCGTGAATGAGGTCAACTTGCTCTTTCACATCTGTGTATGCACTGAACTTGGCGGGCAACGTGAGCGGCAAAATTGTTAACATGCGCACGGTAAAACGTGATGCGTGTGTAGAAGAAAACAGGGTCTTTACATAGAGGATCGGCAAAAGCTGAACGTGCAATCTGCCAAGAATAGTAGCGCTGGCCAAAAAGACGCAAAACATGCATCTTGCCGAGAATAGATCCTGTCAGTTGTTGGACAAGAGCATAAGAGCATTGGCAAACGGCGCTGAACAACCATTTTGCCAAGTTTCCGCGGTAACATGTCGGTGACTGTACGGAAACCACGGGACCCCGTGTCCACTGGACGCATTTTTGGCGCACGCTTCCGGGGGTGGATAAGCGGTCCAATCTGGGGGCGACATGCTCTTCAAACTCCTTCAAGGACAATGCAAAGGCTGCATGGAACCAACCAGTGTCGACGCGAAGACAGGATATAATGAGTATTGAAAACCTTTTGTGCTAGAAGAAGGCGCAATTCCCTAAAGGTGCGACTGGCATGCAAGTATACATTGGAATACTCCAAATGTATGTTGGTCGTAATACGACCTTTTATGGCCGTGCGACTGGCATGCAACTACACATTGTAATACTCCAAATATATGTTCGTCATAATACGACCTTTTATGGCCGTGCGACTGGCATGCAACTATATACTGTAATACTCCAAATGTATGTTGGTCATAATACGACCTTTCAAGGCCGTGCGACCCACACGACTCAGATTGTTGTATGCCAACATAAAATTTCGCAACCGAGGACAAGATAAAGATGTATCCAAGAGTTTGGACGCACCGTCATCTCCAATTCGATTGTATGAAATATCTAGATTTTGTAACGAAGTGCACCTTGGGAGTATAGCGGCCAAACTCCACGCACCCCCGGTGTCGATTGCATTGTCACAGAGATTAAGCTCTTTGAGTCTGAGCTGGAGCGGAAACAAAGGTGCGAGAATTTCCAGATGTGGCCCTGAAAGTTCGGTCTGTCTCAGGTGCAGGTGCTCTAGACCATGAATCTCGTGTAAAAAGCTCGCCAAATTTGTAATCGATGCATTATTCATTTTCGTGGCGTTCAAATTGAGCACGCTCAAATGTTTGCATTTTATGATTTCTCGCGCAAATAAAGTGTGCTCGAAACAACTGTTGAAATTGGACGTTTCGAATTCTTCCAAATGTAAAGATTTTAACAAGGTTAGTTGGCCGATTGCACGAGCGAATGAGGGTATAAGATTTTCACCGACTCCGAATGGGGAAAAGTTAAAATTTAGCTCAGTTAATGAGGTGCATTTCCCAAGATTTGTCATGTGTTCAATGTTGTCCTGTGGATGGTCTCCAATGTTATTACTGCTTATGTCCAATTCTGTCAAGGATGTAAACGATCCACATTCCAGCAGCAGCGAAAGGCCCTGTGTGCCTATAGTGTTTTCTGCAATGCGTAGTGTGCGTAAAGACGTACATCTCGTGAATTCTGCGGCAAGGGGTCCAATGTCATCGTCAGACACGAAATTGTTTGAAAAATCCAACGTTTCAATGCATGTGTTGTCTGCGAGAGTCGACACAAGTTTATGCACGGACGATGTTTCTAAATAATTTGCAGCCATGTCCAGCATCACCAGTTTTGTGTACTCACGGAAACCTGCTGCAAGTGCTTCTGCTCCGTGGTCTGAAATCTCATTTACAGACAAAACCAATTTGGTAATATTTAAACACTGAGGAAGGACCTGCCCAATTTCCACGGCGCCTTCATCTCCAATGGTGTTTGTACCAATATTCAATTCCGTCAGTGACGTACACCATGGAAGCATGCGCGCAAGACGCTCGGTGCCATCCGCCCTAATGCCATTCGAAGAAACGTCCAAACTTTTGATGGATCTGCACGCGTGGAAACAGTCGGCGAGGCCAGCGGCACCGCGGATGCCCAGAGAATTTCGTGCAATCGAAAAATACTCCAGGGACATACAACCCGGCAACGCCATGCCGAGGGTGCGAGCTCCCCGTGCTTGTATTTCGTTGCCGGAAACGTCTAAATGTTTCAAATGTCTGCAAGCTGGTAAAACACTGGCTAGATATCCGGCACCTTGGTTGAGCATACGATTACCCGATAAATCCAAAACTGCCAGTAAGGGATAAATCGACGAGGCTAAACACAGATTATAAACACCTGCGCTCGTCAACTGGCAAAATTTCAGATTTAGGTGTTTCAGACTGTCCATGCGCAACAACACGGATGCCAGCTGTCGTGCTTGGGTGACACCAATTGGTATGCCTTCCATGTTTAGTGTTTCCACATCGCTGCACTGACTGATGCTATGCAAGCCTTGCAGAAGGTGTTCTAATACGTGCCCGTGTTTTGAAATTAGGTTTATTTTTTTGCGATGACGCCGGATAGCCCCCCGTGTTTCGTGTGAAACCAAACGAAGCATGCCGGTGTTTGTGTCTGTTGTTATTGAATCTACAAGTTCTTTTTCTAAATTCGTGAGAACGGAAAGAAGAGGTGGTGTCGTAATTTCTTGTTCCATTGTATGTTCGTGCACAAGTTTTGGGGACAATCTTTATATATGTGACTGACACATACAAACATTCCTTGTCATATTTTTACAATCCATTTCAATGATGAAATCCTAACTTTCTAGCTTCCTCTGCAAAATCATGTGGTATCAAGTCTGCAAAGTTTTGAATATCGGCTTGGAGCAGTACTGGGGCAACTTCATGTGCAGGGTTTTGAAGATCGCCTTCGAGTGGTAGTGGGGCAACATAAGCTTCCAAGGCGTTAAAATCTCCATGGAGTTGTTCAGGGGCAACATGCTCTTGAAACGTTTTCACTATTGACAGAATAGCGTGTGGCGTTTTAAACAATTTCATAATTTTAGCCGTGTCTATGTCGTTGCCGTGATTGTAATTCAGGCGGCAGAATTTGTAAAAATTTACCCATTCCTTGACATTCTTTAACATGTGTCGCGTGGAATCGGTTCTTTGTTGTGCAGCCTGGAACGTCTTTCGAAAAGCGGCTACTGATGGCATGTCCTTGTCGCCATTGAATGTAAATGTGGTTGGTGACGAATTGTTTAAGCGGCTTATTTCCCTTTTTGACAATTCGCGCCTGTAAAAGGCAGGACCTTCACCACCAGCCTCGCTGTTAACGGGAACGTGAGGAATCCTGCCCATGGCGGGACCTGCGTGCACGTCCTCTTCATGTGATGGTGGACCGCCGTTTGCTGCCGAAAATTCGGCGAGCGTTCTCGTAGGGCGCATGTGTGCTTCTTTGCTGTCTAAGACTCTAGTGCCCCTCGGACTGACAAATGTGACCTCCCATCCAAGATTGGAAAACAAATCAGTGGAACTTGACTCTACGGGCAGTTTCGCGGCACCTGCGTGCACATCTTCGTCGTCTGAGTCTCCAGTGTCACCCGGCCTCACAAGTGTGACTTTCCATGCACTGTCCGGGAACAAATCGGTGGGGCTCGGCTTTGCGGCACCTGCGTACACATCCGCGTCGTCTGCGTATTCAGTGTCACCCGGCCTCACAAGTGGGACTTTCCATCCACTGTCCGGGAACAAATCGGTGGGGCTCGGCTTTGCGGACAGTTTTGCGGCACCCGCGTACACGTCCTCGTCGTATGAGCCCCCACTCTCGTTTGTGTCGAAAGGCTTAATTATTGCTTGAGCTGCGTGCAAATGTGAGAGTTTCTCGGCTCCTGCGTGCACGTCCGCGTCGTCTGCGTATTCAGTGTCTCCCGGCCTCACAAGTGTGACTTTCCATCCACTGTCCGGGAACAAATCGGTGGGGCTCGGCTTTGCGGACAGTCTTGCGGCACCCGCGTACACGTCCTCGTCGTATGAGCCCCCACTCTCGTTTGTGTCGAAAGCCTTAATTATTGCTTGAGCTGCGTGCAAATGTGACAGTTTCTCGGCTCCTGCGTGCACGTCCGCGTCGTCTGCGTATTCAGTGTCACCCGGCCTCACAAGTGTGACTTTCCATCCACTGTCCGGGAACAAATCGGTGGGGCTCGGCTTTGCGGACAGTTTTGCGGCACCGGCGTACACGTCCTCGTCGTATGAGCCCCCACTCTCGTTTGTGTCGAAAGCCTTAATTATTGCTTGAGCTGCGTGTAAATGTGACAGTTTCTCGGCTCCTGCCTGCATGTCCTCGTCGTCCGAGCTTTCATCGTCGTGTAACTCCAAATTGTCAATCATTTCTCGAGCCGCTAGCACCATGTCATCCAGGTCCTGTGATTCGTCGCTATGACCCGTGTTGTTGCGTGTAATGCTCAACTGACGATTTTTTAACTTTCTGGCAAAACACTCGAATTCACATTGCACCATATTGATACTATCACAAACTTGTGCACTAAAAAGTCTGCGTTTTTCAAAATACACACATGTACTATCACCCACACTAAACTGGAACTCTGCGCACTTTCTGGCATCATCGATGACGACCTTCGTATAGTCGATCAAACCTGTTGCTGTGCCCCTGAAAACTGGTACATCAACTAACGTCTCCATTTTATACCCACCGACCTCTTGCATGAATCTGTACTGCAACTGGGGCGCAGGTGCGTTGTGTGCGTGAGCCTTGGTGTCCAAATCCCACGTCAAGAACAAGACACATTTTGTCTTCTGATGTGTTTGTGCATTTTTGATTGTGACGGTGTAGACTTGTTGCATTTTTGTGAGTGTTCGTGTCATACATGGATTTCAATTTATATATTGTTTTCGTCCGTATCTGAACGACGCGTGGGGGGCAACACCCGAAAGCGCTGAAATGTATTTTCTCTCTGGCAATATATGGATTTTGAAGTCAAATCTCGTTTGCATTCATCATCATTTATAAACAAACTCAACGCTCTGCACTACCAATACAATTACCATGAATTGCCGGGCTGAATGCGAAACACATTCCGTTGATCCAAGCGGGGAACGAGTTGCGTTGATTCAACAACGGCCCGTCTCCTTTTTAGACTCCTTTGTTCATCTCCCGGTAATTGGAAAATCGCAGCGTTTCGGATGGTAGTTTCTTGTTGCGTGGCAGCGCTGCGCATTGAAAAGAACGACGTCTGATTCAAAGCTACGCCTGCGCATCAAACAGAAATGATTCTGTTTGATGCGCATTTCAAACCGCAACGATTGGCATTGTTGCTCCAATAGTTCGCGATGTGAACATCGGCGCTGTGCTGTAAGGGCCCGACGCTGTGCTATAAGGGCCCGACGCTGTGCTGTAAGGCGCTGGACGCTGTGCTATAAGGGCCCGACGCTGTGCCAGCACACAGCACAGGTGCAGCACACGCAACAATTCTACTCGTTGCGTTTTGTAGAGAAACGAAAAAAAGCTTGCGGGGCAAGCAGCAGTGCTCTTCTCATGCGCTAAAAAAGCATTGAACAGAAATGATTCCGTTTGATGCGCATTTCAAACCGCAATGATTGGCATTGTTGCTCCCACAGTTCGCGATGTGCACATCGACGCTGTGCTATAAGGGCCCGACGCTGTGCTGTAAGGCGCTGGACGCTGTGCTATAAGGGCCCGACGCTGTGCCAGCACACAGCACAGGTGCAGCACACGCAACAATTCTACTCGTTGCGTTTTGTAGAGAAACGAAAAAAAGCTTGCGGGGCAAGCAGCAGTGCTCTTCTCATGCGCTAAAAAAGCATTGAACAGAAATGATTCCGTTTGATGCGCATTTCAAACCGCAATGATTGGCATTGTTGCTCCCACAGTTCGCGATGTGCACATCGACGCTGTGCTATAAGGGCCCGACGCTGTGCCAGCACACTGCATAGCACACAGCACAAGTGCAGCACACGCAACAATTCGAATCGTTTTGTTTTATAGAAAAACGAAAAAAAAACTGCGTGTCTTTCCGCAGTGGAAAAATCACAATGGTTCGAATTGTTGCGCGAATACGTGGGGGGCAACACATGAAAGCGCTGAAATGTATTTTCTCTCTCGCAATATATCGATTTTCAAGTCAAATCTCTTTATCATTCTTCATCATATATAAACAAACTCCACGCTCTGCACTACCAATACAATTACAATGAATTACCAGGCTGAATGGGAAACACATGCGTTTGATCCAAGTGGGGAACGAGTTGCGTTGATTCAACAACGGCCCGTCTCCTTTTTTAGACTCCTTTGCTGTCTGCCAATTTGGTTTGGTAACAAGCTCAAGTCGAGACATGCTGTCACCTGGCTGATTTTGAGTCTTTTGCTTTTTGGGGTAGGTTTGGTGCTGCTTGTCTACATTGTCCCTCTCGCAAACAAGGCAAATCTAGTTGCTGACGAAGCACGGGAACTCGTCAAAGTTTCTCTTGAAAAGATCAACAAGATTGACAAGGATGTGTCTGGTTTGATTGTTGAAGCACACACGCGTCTGGAGACTATTGACAACACGGTTCAAGGTTTTATTCAAAATGCAACTGATAAAATTGACAACATGGATCAAAAACTCGACAACTCCCTACAGTCAACTGCAAATACAGGCAACGTCTACACTGGATTATAAGTCCAACACAAATCCCAACGCTTCAGTGGGAGCGCCCAACCCCGGTACAAATAGGATCCCTACAATAATTCTTGACTTTGATCCGAAATGAACCTAATTCCCAGAAAAGTGCTTTTAGCCGTAAAGACTATCGGGTTTATTTGTACCATAAATTTGATTTGATACTTCAACCTCTCACACTTTTGTTCGACTTTGCTCCCAGTGTAGATAGGAAGTCGATAAACGCTTGAAGAATTCCGGACGTGGGGTTGAGGTTTTGACATGTCATGGTTCCAATAGCTCCGCTTCCTTTTGAATGTTCCACTGTCCGTTTATTAATACACCGACAATAACGGGAAAAACGGGAAGTAGAATAGTAAATATCGCGACGACGGCCGAATCCATCAGGCTACAAACAGGAAGGGACATCCGTGGCGAGTAGTGACAAAACAATGGAGGCGTTATGAAATACGAATGTAATGTCTGGTCAAAAAATAGAATGGGGCCAATGGCGGGGCGCCGGAAATATTACCACAAAAGACGCCACTCTGACAACCTTTGATGTACTTTGAAGCGATTTAGGGTTGCCACGTCACCGCTACGACACCAACCTAAACCTCCGTCATGTCGAGATTTGCGTTGACATGTCATCGCCACGACAGCAACCTAAACCACTGTCAAGTCGAGATTTGCGTTGCCACGTCAACGCCACGTCGGTGTTCAACAAAAAATGAAATATGTATCAGAATGCACCATTCCACACCATGCAGCACACGGAGACATGGACAGTGCCACGGAAGGCATGGATTACGATTCCAGTGCGGAATTGGGAGAACACTTGGAGAATCAGATGACTTCTGAGATGGACGGGGACACCAACAATGGCACCGCCAAGCCAAAGAAGGTGCACATTGTGTCATTGCTGATTGGTGCATTTGTGTTTGTCTGCCTCTGCTGACATTTTATGTCAGGAGGCAAAAAAACGCGCAGGAAAGCCGAAGGGCCCACTGAGCGCAATCGACACTGTGGACAAAGAGAAAATACAGAAGACACGTTCAATCAAGAAGAAGAAGAATTTGGAAGTGAATAACATGAGGTTGAATTTTTTGATCGCAAAGAGGACGTATCAACTCGAGGATCTCATGGAGGAGCAGGCAAAAAACAACAAGTGTACCTGAATGCCGCGTCAACATTGGTGCAAACAGTTTGCACAATGTAAAACGCTATTCGACGTTTTAAGTTTTGAAAGTTTTGCAGTTTTAGGAGAAGAGGTTGGGATCAATCGAGTTGTTTTGCAATTTGAGAAGTAATAAATAAAATGACAGAGTACAATGGTGTCAGAAGCGCACGTGAGACCATGTGGATAGACATATTTGACCATAAAGATATTTCATGTTTAATAGCACAGAATTTGTATGATGCAGCTGGCTTCCAACCGGCAGTGCGCAGGCTGGTGGTTGTGTCGAAACGAATGATGGGAAGTGAATTGCTGGATATGCTGGTACAGGAGCACATGAAGCACCAGAGAGTTGACATGTATAATTATGCTGATTTTTGCAAGACCGTGTGCTTTTTGCGACAAATCTTACGACATAGGACAGATTTTCTGAAATATTACGAGCGATATTTCCAGCGGGTGAGTAACACGATGACATTCATGCACGACTTCAACACGACGCAAGAAACTCACGCCCATATCCGCCACCATATTTCACATATTTACAACGTAGAGGAAGTATTGAAAATAATGTTGGGCGAACTTGAGCGGGAGACGGCCGAGGGGGAAACGTACGCGACAAAGGACTATGCAATGCAATTTTTGCACCGAACATTGTACATGATGGACGGAAGTCTAAAACTGCTGGTGGGTATGGAACATTTCAACGTCGACGAAAAGGAAAGGCTGTGCGTGGCAGTGGCCAAGCAGTATCACCGGATGTTGCCAAATGCAGCGAATGAAATCAGTGCAATGTACATCATGGAAACTTTGTGCCGTGTGTATATCAGCCAAACAGTAATGAATGCTATTATCCATCGCTTTTGTAATGCAGCTGCACACAATCATACCCCTATTGCCACGTTTTTGCACGGGATCATAGTGCGCACCGCCAGAAATACGCAGGATCCGTATGCCCTTGGGCGTTACATCCGGGATAACGAAATTGTGTCGCATATATTCACAGCATACATCTCCCAATTGTCACACTTTAGCACAGATTTGCACACTTGCTACATTAGTGTGATGTTTGCCATTTTTCACTCAAGCCGCAACTTGCACACCTTTAACTATGAGGTGCAGGTGCAGTTTCAGATCGTTTTCACATACGTCATCTCAATTTCCGAGTATCTTGCCGGACAGATGATGTGGTTGTGTCTGGAGTTTCTGGAATGTATGCAGCCGCCAATAGACATGACAGGCTCATTGAAAATCTTTGTACGTGAAATTTGGAACACGGTGCAGCGTTTCAATAGTTCAGATCTGGATATACTGGGCCTAAAATGCGTTGACAAAATTACGCAGGTCGTCCAGTTGCAGCCGGAAGATTGGCAATTCGCGGGATTTGTGATTGCAAGGTGCGCAACGCCAATGTGGAATCAAGAGTCAATCAACACGCATCCTCCAATACAGAGTGCCGCGGCAACACGCTTCGTGTGCACCAAAATGTACACACGAGCAGTACAAACCCTGGACCACAATAATGAAATGGCACCAATGATTGGAGATGTGCTGAAACACCTGATTTTCGTTTTTCAATATGTTGATACCCGAGGCCCGGCGCACACGTTACAAGAACTTCGTCTGGGCTTGGCTCTACTCTGCAAGTTCCGATTCGACACTCGAAAAATTGTGTTTGTCAAGCACCATCGCAAAATTGTGCAGCTGCAACGCATTTTTGCATTGTTTTGTACACGTTTAATCCGCGACTTGCCATGCACAGGCGGAATGACGTGCACTCTGTGTATTGACATTGCATACTATTTAATGAATTCGATATCAGAATGCAATTCCGAAGCCCAGTCGCAGTTTCTCACACTTTGTATACACATAAGCAAGCGTCGACTCTCATCAAGATCGCTCCACAAAATCTATCGGCTATTTTTGGCGACCGCATCCGAAACTTCTCTGTGCCAAATACAAGAGCATTTGGGTTGCTTTCTTCATCAACTTTTAAAAAACAGGTGTACTCATTCCACACTCCGATGCGTGGATCAAGCCCACCCACTGTATTAAACCTGTAAATTACATTTTCGACGTTGCAGAGCTGAAATGTGTAGCATGTCTGGTGCCGTATTAACTTCTGTTTTTTGTGTGCAGGATTCCCAAACTCCGGGCCGTATTGCAAACGACAAGCATCATGTTAGCTATTTTACAAAAACAATATGCGTCGTGTCCCTGTGTCATCGCACCCACCGTATGCCACAGCCTTATGAGCTACCTCGCATGGTGTGTTGAGGCCATGTCGTTAAACGCCGCGTGTCAAAGCAATATTTCAACACTTGTCCGGACCCTGGTGCATTCATCAAACACAAACGCACATGTGCAGAAAATGGACCCTGGCATTTGCAGAGCGCTGGAAAACTTTTTGCTTGATGCCATGCCCAGTTTTACCGAAACAATTGACCTTTAACGTTTGCAAATAACAGAAAAATTAAAACCAAAATTGTGGTTGCAAGACAGAAGAAGGTGACACATAAAGCAGTGACGTCACGGGGCTCATCACTGAAATCCGATGCCTCGACTTCACGAGCTTCCTGCGATCCGTGTATAAGCGCGTTGTGTACATTGCCGACGTTTTCCTCCTCTGCTAATTCCTCCATATCTGGTAAACAACAACGATGCCATTCTTGCTGAGGCGCACTCAAGCACTGTGCCAAAAACAGCAATATCATGACCCACGATGTTTGAGTTACCGTTTTTGTATCTTTTTTACGGTTGTCAAACATTTGAGCGCAAATTGACCTTCCATATCCTGTAGCGCATGGCGCGACGTGCTCAGCGGTCCGAGTAAGCTATGCAACATCAAGACACTTGCATTACAACACTGATCGTAATCACATTCATGCGTTTCCTTTAATTCTGCAACACTTATTTTTATTTTGAACAAATCTAGGTAATATTTCAACTTTGTGTCGGTGTAAAATATGGCTGAGGACACCATGTTTGTGTTGGGATTTCTTACATTGCGCGAGGACGCCAAAAACCGTTGCATTTGTTCTTTTCGAGATTCATGTGTGTCCATGTGAGAATGTAAAACGTTTTCTGCGCGTATATATATATCCGAAACACGAGCGCAATTGCAGTTGATTGTACATGTGGTTTTGGTTTCGATATTGTTGTCGGAAAAGGCCCACGTCTACACCAAAACGCGCTTTCACGTCAATCTGTGTGCGTAAACACAGAATGGTGGTTGATGCTTTTCATGCTTCATGTGCGGTGGTTCAGATGGATTTCCGGAAAAATGGTCACGCTTGAATGCACGTCAATCTGTGTGCGTAAACACAGAATGGTGGTTCATGCTTTTCATGCTTGATGTGCAGTGGTTCAGATGGATTTCCGGAAAAATGGTCACGCTTGCATCCACGTCGTGTGTGGTGGGCGTGTAAAAGACGGCGGTGAGTGATTTTAGTAACGCACACCATGCCAGTACAATCGACAGGTATAGACACTGCACAAACAAGGCACCTCCGTAATAGTTTGCGGGGTTCACAAACAGTGCAATCCAGTCTACAGATTCGTGTCGATGCGTGATATACTTTTCGTTGAACCCGAAATCGAGTCGCCATAGTTCCATAACATTGTACGTAAACTGTGCCACCAGTAACACAAACATTATTCCAGAATATGTCATTGTGCTGTGTCTGTACGTTGGCATGACTACGATGTAGATCAGCACAATGTAGTTGGTGATCAGGACGCACATAACAATCCAAAATGAAACCAAAATGTTCGCGTCTTGATATTGTTTGTTATTAAGATGAACGAGAAGAAGACATGAGGTGGCCACAAATACGTTCAGACACAACAACAAAAGGTGCAAAACTGTTGAAACCTCACACACTTCATAAATCATATTTTTACACTTTGAGAGTGTCGCAAACAATGAAAATGGTAGAGGTTGGGTCACAAGAGCAATGTCAAAAAAGTGTCGGGTAGAACCATACTTTTTTTGCGCACAGATATCGAGCTGGGGTGGGCAGTAGCGTGACATGGCCACGTTCATGTTCGCAATTCTCAACGGCTTTTCTTTCGGTTCGACAATAAAGACGTCTCCTCGTTGAATCTCCACATCAATACTGTCGATTTCTTGTACTCCCAAAACTTTAGTTTCCAGGATTTTCAAGGCTTTTGGACTCACGGATGGAACCAGAACCAGTGGAGATCCAACACCCGTGGGTGCCTGTACCTTTAACATTGTCACCTGCCTGTCTGTGTTGTCGTAATCCGGCCACGATAAGTATATTGCTTTCGCGTCGTGCACCAAAATTCTTTCCACCATTTCTGCAGGTGGTGTTCGTTCTGATTTTCCCTCCGCCATCTGTATTGCCCATTTGAAACACACAAGACCGACGTCCCGGCATTTCATCACGATCCGTGTATTTGTATGCGCGTTTTTGACTGTATGCACTGGAAAATTAGGGTCTTGTACAAGTGGGTAAAAACGCCGCATGGGTTCGGTACTGTATCCACCTGGGCCACACACATCTTTGGTCGCCATGGAAATATCAAGGCTTTGCATGTTATCTAAATTGCATGAAAGAAACCCTTCCTTGCGCACAAACACACTGGGGCGCACTTGCAGGCTGACACTGAGCAAATGTATGCCGATCGAAACATGACATGCCATGTAAATCACTTTGCCTACCACATGCACTGTCATGCGTCGTTTCTCGAGTCCACTGTTAGTAAGCCACATCACACAGAACCAGATCCATGTTGTCACTGTCAAAGACACATTTAATACTGAACTTCCGACATACAAAAGCACACAGTGCATTGCGCCCAAAGACAGGACCCAGATCTCATACATAATATCGCTTTATTGAAATTGCCTATATATATGTCGTGACGCCCATACTATGACGTCCACGTCCCTTAGTTGGTCGACTAGTATGTACTACGTTAAAATAAAACTTTACACCGTGATTGCATACGCGCAAAATGTTTGAGGATGAGACTCTTGGAGACTCTTATATGCTTTGTGCATCAATATGACAAATTAAAATAACACATTACTCGGTAACTGCATGGCCGCAAACATCTCCTTTTCTTGACGTCTGAGATCGTTCCAGCGGAGATCCAGACGAGCAAGAGATGCACATTGCGGCAGTACCGCCGTAAAGCTCTGCACTCCTTCAGCCCGGATTGCGTTGTCGCTGAGATCCAGATGAGCAAGTGATGCACATTGCCCTAGCACCGCCGCAAGCCTCCCCGCCCCTTGATTTCCCATCCCGTTCCAGCTAAGATCCAGATGAGCAAGTAATGCACATCGTGGTAGCACCGCCGCAAGCCTCTCCACCCCTTCATCTCCGATCCGGTTCCAGCCAAGATCCAGATGAGCAAGTGATGCACATCGTGGTAGCACCGCCGCAAGGCTCCCCGCCCCTTCAGCTTCGATCCTGTTCCACCTCAGATTCAGATGAGCAAGTGATGCACATTGCCCCAGCACCGCCGCAAGCCTCCCCGCCCCTTCAGCTTCGATCCTGTTCCACCTCAGATTCAGATGAGCAAGTGATGCACACTGTCCGAGCACTGCCGCAAGCCTCCCCGCCCCTTCAGCTCCGATCCGATTCGCGCAAAGATTCAGATGCGCAAGTGATGCACACTGCCCAAGCACTGCCGCAAGGCTTACCGCCCCTGCAGCTCTGATCTGATTGTAGCCAAGATTCAGATGTGCAAGTGATGCACACTGTCCGAGCACTGCTGCAAGGCTCCCCGCCCCTTCAGCTTCGATCCCGTTGTTCATCAGATTCAGATGAACAAGTGATGGACATCTTGATAAGTATTCTGATAGAATTTGAGAACCCTCATTTCCAATAGTCACATGTTCCAGATTTAAATGTACAATGTTGTACGAGTTTATAAAAAAATCAAGGTTATTAAAAAGTTCCGCAATATTTTGTACAGGTTTCCCCTCCAAGCGTATACTTTGTCGTTTACTCATCAATGCATTTCTCAAGGTACCCGACACCTGATTCATCAACACTTTTCTACCATCTGGAATGATGAAATCCGCTGGGTCGCCTTGCAGAATGTCTGCCAGTTTCACATTGCCTTCCATGTTTGAGGATGAGATTCTTGGCTACTCATATATGGTTTGTGCATCATCATGATACATTAAAATAACACTGTACATGGTGACTGGATAGCCGCCAGCCTCCCCGCCCCTTCAGCTCCGATCCGATTCGAGCAAAGAATCAGATGCGCAAGTGATGCACACTGCCCAAGCACCGCCACAAGCCTGCCCACCCCTTCATCTCCGATCCGGTTCCAGCCAAGATTCAGATGAGCAAGTGATGCACATCGTGGTAGCACCGCCGCAAGCCTCCCCACCCCTTCATCTCCGATCTTGTTTGCGCCAATATCCAGATAAGCAAGTGATGCACATCGCCCTAGCACCGCCGCAAGCCTCCCCACCCCTTCATCTCCGATATGGTTGTGGCAAAGATTCAGATGCGCAAGTAATGCACACTGCCCAAGCACTGCTGCAAGGCTCACCGCCCCTGCAGCTCTGATCTGATTGAAGGCAAGATCCAGATGAGCAAGTGATGCACATCGAGGTAGCACCGCCGCCAGCCTCCCCGCCCCTTCAGCATCGATCTCGTTGTCGCGAAGATGCAGACCAGCAAGTGATGCACACTGTCCGAGCACTGCCGCAAGGCTCCCCACCCCTTCATCTCCGATGTCGTTAAAGCCAAGATTCAGATGCGCAAGTGTTGCACATTGCCCTAGCACCGCCGCCAGCTTCCCCGCCCCTTCATCTCCGATCCTGTTCCCGCAAAGATTCAGATGAGCAAGTGATGCACATTGCCCTAGTATCGCCGCAAGGCTCGCTGCCCCTTCAGGTCCAATCCTGTTGCCTTCAAGATCCAGATGCGCAAGTGATGCACACTGCCCAAGCACTGCCGCAAGCCTCCCCGCCCCTTCAGCTCTGATACCGTTGTCGTCAAGATTCAGATGAACAAGTGATGGACATCTTGATAAGTATTCTGATAGAATTTGAGAACCCTCATTTCCAATAAACACATGTTCCAGATTTAAATGTACAATAATGTACGAGTTTATAAAAAATTCAAGGTTATTAAAAAGTTCCTCAATATTTTGTACAGGGTTCGCCTCCAAGCGTATACTTTGTCGTTTACTCATCAATGCATTTCTCAAGGTACCCGACACCTGATTCATCAACACTTTTCTACCATCTGGAATGATGAAATCCGCTGGGTCGCCTTGCAGAATGTCTGTCAGTTTCACATTGCCTTCCATGTTTGAGGATGAGATTCTTGGCTACTCATATATGGTTTGTGCATCATCATGATAAATTAAAATAACACTGTACATGGTGACTGGATAGCCGCCAGCCTCCGCGCCCCTTTCTCGTTGGCGCGAAGATCCAGACGTGCAAGTGATGCACATCGTGGTAGCACCGCCGCAAGCCTGCCCGCCCCTTCAGCTCCGATCCTGTTGCCGACAAGATCCAGATGCGCAAGTGATGCACACTGCCCAAGCACCGCCGCAAGCCTGCCCACCCCTTCATCTCCGATCCAGTTCCAGCCAAGATCCAGATGAGCAAGTGATGCACATTGCCCTAGCACCGCCGCAAGCCTGCCCACCCCTTCATCTCCGATCCTGTTGCCTAAAAGATCCAGATGCGCAAGTGATGCACACTGTCCGAGCACTGCCGCAAGGCTCCCCACCCCTTCATCGCCGATCCCGTTGTGGCGAAGATTCAGAAAAGCAAGTGATCCACATTGCCCGAGCCCCGCCGCAAGCCTGCCCGCCCCTTCAGCTCCGATCATGTTGTAGCCAATATCCAGATAAGCAAGCGATGCACATCGCCCTAGCACCGCCGCAAGCCTGCCCGCCCCTTCAGCTCTGATACCGTTGTTGTTAAGATCCAGATGAGCAAGTGATGCACATCGTGGTAGCACCGCCGCAAGGCTCCCCGCCCCTTCATCTCTGATCCCGTTGTCGCTAAGATCCAGATGAGCAAGTGATGCACATCGTGGTAGCACTGCCGCAAGGCTCGCTGCCCCTTCAGCTCCGATCTTGTTCGCTGAAAGATCCAGATAAGCAAGTGATGCACATTGCCCTAGCACCGCCGCAAGCCTGCCCACCCCTTGATTTCCCATCTCGTTCCAGCCAAGATCCAGATGAGCAAGTAATGCACATCGTGGTAGCACCGCCGCAAGCCTCCCCGCGCCTTCGGCTCCGATCTCGTTGTCGCGAAGATCCAGACGAGCAAGTGATGCACACTGTCCGAGCACTGCCGCAAGGCTCCCCACCCCTTCATCTCCGATGCAACTCGCGCGAAGATTCAGATGCGCAAGTGATGCACACTGCCCAAGCACTGCCACAAGCCTCCCCGCCCCTTCATCTCCGATCCTGTTTGCGCTAAGATCCAGATGTGCAAGTAATGCACACTGTCCCAGCACTGCCGCAAGGCTCCCCGCCCCTTCAGCTTCGATCCCGTTGTTGCTCAGATTCAGATGAACAAGTGATGGACATCTTGATAAGTATTCTGATAGAAGTTGAGAACCCTCATTTCCAATAATCACATGTTCCAGATTTAAATGTACAATGTTGTACGAGTTTATAAAAACTTCAAGGTTATTAAAAAGTTCCTCAATATTTTGTACAGGTTTCCCCTCCAAGCGTATACTTTGTCGTTTACTCATCAATGCATTTCTCAAGGTACCCGACACCTGATTCATCATCACTTTTCTACCATCTGCAATGATGAGATCCGCTGGGTCGCCTTGCAGAATGTCTGCCAGTTTCACATTGCCTTCCATGTTTGAGGATGAGATTCTTGGCTACTCATATATGCTTTGTGCATCATCATGATACATTAAAATAACACTGTACATGGTGACTTGATGGCCGTAAGCCTGCCCGCCCCTTCAGCTCCGATTCTGTTGTCGCAAAGATCCAGATGCGCAAGTGTTGCACATTGCCCTAGCACCGCCGCCAGCTTCCCCGCCCCTTCAGGTCCAATCCTGTTCGCGCAAAGATTCAGATGAGCAAGTGATGCACATTGCCCTAGTATCGCCGCAAGGCTCGCTGCCCCTTCAGGTCCAATCCTGTTGCCTTCAAGATCCAGATGCGCAAGTGATGCACACTGTCCGAGCACTGCCGCAAGGCACCCCACCCCTTGATCGCCGATCCCGTTGTAGCGAAGATTCAGAAAAGCAAGTGATGCACATTGCCCGAGCCCCGCCGCAAGCCTCCGCGCCCCTTCAGCCCCGATCTCGTTGTAGCCAATATCCAGATAAGCAAGCGATGCACATCGCCCAAGCACCGCCGCAAGCCTGCCCGCCCCTTCAGCTCTGATACCGTTGTAGTCAAGATCCAGATGAGCAAGTGATGCACATCGTGGTAGCACCGCCGCAAGCCTTTCCACCCCTTCAGCTCCGATCCAATTCGCGCGAAGATTGAGATGCGCAAGTGATGCACACTGCCCAAGCACTGCCGCAAGCCTCCCCGCCCCTTCAGCTCCGATCTCGTTGCTGCGAAGATCCAGATGAGCAAGTGATGCACATCGTGGTAGCACCGCCGCAAGCCTCCCCGCCCCTTCATCTGCGATCCTGTTCCCTTTAAGATCCAGATGTACAAGTGATGCACATTGCCCTAGCACCGCCGCAAGCCTCTCCGCCCCTTCAGCTTCGATCCCGTTGTTCCTCAGATTCAAATGAACGAGTGATGGACATCTTGCTAAGTATTCTGATAGAATTTGACAACCCTCATTTCCAATAATCACATGTGCCAGATTTAAATGTACA